>ERZ777305.264-NODE-264-length-88151-cov-27.131516_pt1 | contig 88151 bp, 74 predicted proteins | sample MGYA00374965_ERZ777305 | MGnify/ENA primary metagenome ERZ777305 (study PRJEB29328, sample SAMD00013331) | mouse gut metagenome | study: EMG produced TPA metagenomics assembly of the Metagenome analysis of fecal microbiota from mouse which was promoted...
TGACGTAGGTTGCAATCGCCTGATTGGGCACGATGAGAGTGCGGCGTGTCTTGGTCTGATTCAGGGTCAGACCATTATCAATAGATATGCCTATCCGTCGCGTAAGAATCATCGCAAGAGCCGAGATTGCTATTATCTCTCAATTTACAAAATTAATGATAATATCTAAACTGACAATGCAATATGCTGAAAAACATACCTTGTATTACTCCGATTAAAAGAGAAATGCCACCGACAACTGCAAGAGCTGTCGGCGGCATTGGATTGGTTTAGGGATTGGAGGGGGAATAGTAAGAGAAGGTGGTGTCGGCCTGTAAACGCTGTTCGTGATAGCGAATCAGTGATTTCAGGCTGTCAACCTCATGGGGCTTGCCGTGGAGCATAAGGCGTTCACGGTGCATAACAACATTGGGGTTTGTGTGTAGACCGCGCTCGTAGCGATAGAGCCATTCTATACCTTTCAGCTTGGAGTTCTCGTTGAGCTGATAGAAGAAGCCATAGCCGAAGCCGCCGGCGGCGAGAACGGCAATCCCGAAAGTGATATATGCCCATTTCGGGATTGCAGCCCATAGAGCGCCTTTGACAAGATTGTAGATACGGTGCATGGCGGTGTCTGCCATTGCGTCAAGTTTATCATAACGCCTGTTGACGGCTTTGTCCGCTGCTTTGTCGGCTGCAGCCTGTGCGATTCTCTCTATCTGCTCATCGCTGATTGCCGCTGGTAAAGTCTCTGACACAGACTGCTTCGGCAAGACAGTTGTATATAGCTGCGTTATTGCATTTGTCATGACCTCCGTATTCCTTTCGATAGCATCATCGACCAGATCCGATATATTTTCGGTAGTTGCGATGTTGTCGGGAATTGACACCGTCACATTCGGTATCGGCGCGTCTGCATTTGTCGGTGTCGCCATCGCTTGAGTTTCCAGAGTCTCGATTCGGGTGCCGTGGCTGGTTACTTTCTTTTGCAGGTCGTCAAGCTGTTCTCCTTGTTTTTTGACGTCATTGTAGAGTTTTGACATGTTCAGATTTTTCTTGATTTGCGTTTACGTTTGGCTTCCTCTTTCTTGATTTCGTTCTGGAACGCCTGTTCATCCGGGTCGAAGCCGGGTCCGAGAGTGAACAGATTTCCGATTGCCCCGACGGTGGCTTCCAGCACATCCCCGATAAGAGAGGACTTTTGAGACGGAGCAAATTCTACGGTTCCTTTGGGTTGCTTTACTGTATCAGACTGCTGATGCCCGTGCTTGCGGTTGAATTCAAAGAGATTGTTCAGTCGTCGATATGTGAAAGCGCGGTCGATTTTGGAACCGTTCATCGTAATATCGCCATCGGAAAATTTCACACCGATATGCTCGCCGGTGTTGTGGTCATCGTGGAATTTCACATCAATTCCGGCACAGGCAAGACGGCGGCGGAACTCATCCCATGACTTGCAGCCATATATTGCCGCAGAAATCTTGGTCTTGAACACCGGCTTTTTCTGTTCGTATTTTTCTTTCAGCGGCGAATATGTAAGCCCGTATTTGTCTTTCAGAGCCTTGACAACCTTGTCGCTCCGCTTGAAATTATTGCGCTCGTTGACTGCTTTGCCATGAAGATTCACACGGTTATAGACGATGTGGAAATGCGGATGCTCGGTCTCAAGATGACGCACGATAAGGTATTGGGTGTCCTTGAATCCCATTCCGTCCAGATATTCTTTGGCGAGTTGTGCCATGAATTCATCGGTAAGACGGGGAGCATCGGCATTGTCAAAACTGATGGAGATATGCCCTGCCGGATTCTCCTTGCCAGGGTGAGCGAGAGAAATGTTTACTTAATTATCCTCCGGCTACAAACCTGCGGTCTCCTTCCTCACCCCTTCCTCACCATGCAGTCACGCAAATTTATTTTGAAAATCGGCTGAGTCTTGCTACAAATTAGCTAACTTTGTTTAGACATATGGCTCAATTCAATATATATGATAGCATGCTCGATCTCTCGGTGATAAAGGATTATTGTCGGGAGAACGGGAGGCTCTGCCATTATGCCAAAGAGGCTATTTTCGTTGAGCAGGGCTCGGTTGGCAATCTTATCGGAGTTGTTGAGTCCAGCTACTTCAAATACACAGCCATTACTTCATCGGGCAATGAAGCTGTTGTAGGGTTTGCATTCGAAGACACGATTGTCGCTGACTACTATAATTCTTATAATAGACTCCCCTCGGAAGTGACTATTAAAGCCGGCGCCGACTCTACTGTATCTCAAATTAGAATGATTGAGGCAAGGAATGCCATTGACCGTTTTTTCAACAATAACCATTCGGCTATCAACGGTATCCTTTTTAGCGAGATTTATTCGCGCTATCTTGAACTTTACCGCAAGACACCGACTGAGCGGTATCTTAATCTTCTCAGCCAGTGTCCACAGATTTTTGACATCGTTTCATTGAAGGATATTGCCTCCTATCTGCTCATTACCCCTGTCTATCTGAGCCGAATCCGAAAAAAACTCGCACAGAAAGCTAACGAATAAAACAAGTTTTATTGCGAAGCCATTTTTATTGCATAACTTTGCCAATAAAAAATGGGCAAGTGGAAAATCGTATCATCAAATCAATCTTATCTCTGATAGTTGCAGTGCCGTTTATGGCATTCGCACATACAACCATCACAAGTCCTTATGGCACGGACGAAATTGTTCTAATTCCTAAATTGATTGAAGAACACTGGTCAACTAACAGTTCCTCCTTTCAAGAATTTGAGTTGTGCAGTAAACAGAAAGCATCCGCCAGAAACCAGGAAGACAATCAATATGCGCATGCGGTTTTGGTGGAAAGCGGCACTCTGGCGTCTGTTCTGGGTGAAAGAATATTCGAAATAGATTCCATCTCGGTAGAAGGCCCGATGAATGATGATGATTTCAGTACACTATGGGAATCATCGTTCAATGGACGCCTCAAAATTATCAATCTCGAGAATGCAACGGTAGAAAACGGCATTATCCCTGAAGAAGCTCTGTTCCACAAGGATGAACAAGTCAACTGAGGAACTATGGTGATAACTACTACATGGCTTGAAAAGTTACTTCTTCCGGAAGATGTAACTGAAATAGGCGACTTTGCAGTTGCATATGCCACCTCACTTCGTGAAATCAAATTGCCCGGCGCATTGCAGACCATCGGTAAATCGGCTTTCACAGACTGCATAAGTTTAACCGCCGAACAATTGGTTTTCCCGGAAAGCCTGAGAGTGATTGGAGAACAGGCGTTTTACAATTGCCGCGGACTGACAGGTAAAATAACACTTCCAGAATCGCTGCACGCTATTATCTGCGGAGCATTCTACTCTTGTAAAATATCCGAAATCTATATACCTCAATCACTGGAATATCTCGGCTGCATGGCGTTCGCCAATGCTGCATTTGAAAAGGCGATTTTGCCGGATAACTGTTCTCTTTGTTCGCAAGGCGGTCAGTTCTACAATAACTGGGAACTTGCCGAAGCACATTTGCCGGACAATTCGACACTTGTTCCAGCCGATGTTTTTTCAGGTTGTTTCTCTTTGAAAAAAGTGAACATTCCCTCCAAGGCTATCACCATAGGCGAGTTTGCATTCGACCAAGTTAAAATGTCAAATATAGATTTTCCGGAAACATTGGAATCAATCGGCCAAAATGCGTTTCAGACTTGCAACAGGCTCACATCTGTAGTTTTTCCGGCTTCGCTAAAAAGTCTCGGTGACCGTGCATTTGCCTTATGCGGCAGTCTGACAAGCATTTGGTGCAAGGCAACTGTTCCTCCCGAATATATACAGGCATCTGGATATGAATCCGACGGAACGCCTTTTACACGCGTAAACCCTTTAACTCCCGTGTATATCCCTGTCGGTACGAAGCAGCAATACATGGCGGCTCCAGGTTGGGATTATATGACCAATTTTATCGAAACCGACAATTTTCCATCGGCCGGTACGGGATGTGTTGCAATCGATGCAAAAGAGCAAAACGACAATACTTACGATCTATTCGGAAGAACGGTCGAAATGCCTATGCCGGGGAATATCTATATTAAACACGGCAAGAAATTCATTCAGAAATGATTTAAACAACGGCTATCGCCCTCTCCTACCGGTGAGATAACCGTTGCTGTTTCTTGTCTACAATGACTCGCACTGTTTAAGCCACAGCGCTGCGGATGCATCGGAAGGCATGCGCCAGTCACCTCTTGGCGACAGGCATACACTACCCACCTTAGGGCCGTCGGGCATACAGGAGCGTTTGAACTGCTGGTTGAAGAAGCGTCGGAAGAACGTTTTAAGCCATTTCCTGATTGTCGTGCCATCGTATCTGTCGCCGAACGCCTCTTTGGCAAGGAAGAAGATTTTGTGCGGTCCGAAGCCATAACGCAGCACGTAGTAAAGGAAGAAATCGTGGAGTTCGTATGGGCCTACAAGATCTTCGGTTTTTTGAACTATTGTACCGTCGGCAGCTGCCGGAGTCAGTTCCGGGCTGATGGGAGTATCGGCTATATCGGCAAGCAACTCACCCACTCTTCCGGGATTGACAGATGCAAAATACCTTACCAGGTACTGGACAAGTGTTTTGGGCACGCCGGCATTCACGGCGTACATGCTCATGTGGTCGCCGTTATATGTTGCCCATCCCAGTGCCAGCTCCGAGAGGTCGCCGGTACCCAACACCATTCCGCCAAGGCGGTTGGCAAGATCCATCAGAATCTGTGTTCGCTCGCGTGCCTGACTGTTTTCGTAGGTTACATCGGCAACCTCCGGGTCCTGGCCGATATCGGCGAAATGCTGGCTTACCGCTTTCACTATAGAGATTTCCCGTGAATCGACGCCAAGGGCTTCCATAAGGCCAATGGCGTTGCCGTGTGTTCTGGATGTGGTTCCGAATCCTGGCATGGTGACTCCCACTATGCCTTTGCGCGCCAAGCCAAGGCTGTCGAATGCCCTGACGGCCACCAACAGCGCGAGCGTGGAGTCAAGGCCTCCCGAAATACCTATTACCAGAGTCCTGGTATGTGTCGCCTGAAGGCGCTTGGCCAGTGCGGAAGTCTGTATGGCTATTATTTCTTCGCACCGTTCCCTCAACGATTCGGAAGCGGCAGGCACGAACGGATGCGGCTCCACGGCTCTCAATAAACCGGATGAAGGCATGGCGGCATCTCCAAGGTCGATAATCCGTACCGGCTCTGATTTGTCGCGGGCACAGTCGGAAAAACTACCGGTGTGCATGCGGTCGCGACGCAATGCTTCGACATCGACATCGGCAATCTGCATCTGATTTCCCCTGATCCACCTGTCGTTATGGCTGAGGATACGTCCATTTTCCGCGATAAACAATTTGGCATCGAACACAAGATCTGTCGACGATTCTCCGAATCCGGCCGATGCATAGGCATATGCGCAGATAGAACGTGCCGACTGTGTCGCAATCAGATTCCGAAGGTATGAATATTTACCTATCACATCATCGCTGGCGCTAAGATTCACCATCACTTCCGCCCCGGACAGCGACAGTGTTGATGAAGGCGGTGCAGGCGTCCAGAGATCCTCACAGATTTCCGTACCGAAGGTTACTCCGCCTATTCTGAAAAGCAGATTGCCACCAAGTGGAACTTCACCGATACATGATTCTATGCCAGCGCCGGATGAGAACCACCGTTTTTCATAGAATTCATTGTATTCCGGGATGTAAGTTTTGGGAACATATCCGGCCACCTTTCCTCCGCTCACGACTGCCGCACAATTCAGCAGCCGGGAACCGCATCTCACGGGCACACCCACAACAAAAGCCGTGCCCGGAAGTTCTCCAGAAATTCCAGCGATTCTATCAAGTCCTTTCTGTGCGGCTTCAAGCAACAATGACGAATGAAACAGATCACCGCAGGTGTAGGCTGTCACACACAGTTCGGGGAACACTGTCAGTGCCGCCCCTTTCTGCCACGCCTGACGCATGAGGGCGCAGATGTTTTCTACGTTCGACTCGACATCGGCCACTGCCACCGCCGGCGAGGCGACTGCTATTCTGAAAAAACCGTGATTCATTTCCATAATTATCCAAGTATTACATCAAGCACCATCATCAGCACGAAACCGGCAGCAAAGCCTATGGTGCCGAGATTGGAGTGGCGCCCCTGCGCAGTCATTGGCAGAAGCTCCTCAACGACAACAAACATCATAGCTCCGGCTCCGAAAGCGAGAAGATAAGGAAACCAAGGCAATATAAGCGAAGCACCTGCCATGGTAAGCAACGCTGCAACCGGTTCCACAGCTCCGCTGAAAACTCCCATGCCGAAAGCCTTGTTACGTGAATGGCCCATTCCATGCAGCGGCATCGACACTATGGCACCTTCTGGAAAGTTCTGCACAGCCAGGCCCACCGCAAGAGCGAAGGCGGCGCTATAGCCAAGCACGCCATCGCCCATCAATGCCCCCGTAAGCGCTATACCCATGGCTATGCCCTCGGGAATGTTGTGGATGGTAACAGCCATTGCAAGCCTCGAGCTACGCGAAAGCGCGCTGGAAGGCCCTTCGGACTCGCTGCTGTGCAGATGCTGGTGGGGCGTCCATTTATCAAGCATCAACAGAAAGACGACGCCCAACATGAAACCTACTGCCGCGGGCACAACTGCCATGGCACCGTCGCCGGAAAGCTCGATTGAAGGTATCAGCAACGACCATACCGATACCGCAGTCATAACTCCGGCAGCAAAGCCGACCAAAGCCTTCTCCAGATACAACGGCATCTGTCGCCGCATGAAGTAGACACATGCAGCTCCAATACATGTACCCGCAAAAGGTATTGCCAATGCCGTTATGATTTCACCGGTAGGATTCATTGATATCTGTGTTTTATGAATAACACAAAATTAGGCATTTTTTCCGTTGCAGAACCTAAAAAGTGAAATGAAGCGCAACCTGAAGCCCCGAACGATCCAGACGGTAAGGTTCGTGACGATAGCTCAGGCGCCACACATACTCCACCCGGAGTATGCGGAACACATTGTCGAGGCCGGCCGAAATTTCCATATATGGCCCGCGGTCCATTATCCGGGCAGGAGCCCCGACCGGGAAAAGCGGCAACGCCGGATTGCTTTCCCCCGGTGTTGCGGCGGCACTGCGCTTGCCGTATAGACCGCGAAAACCTACTATCTCCCGTAGTCCAAGACGCCTGACCCATGGGATATGGTTGAATATCAACCCGTCCATATGGTAACAAAGCTCCCAGGACACATAACTCGTGTTGATGAATTCCAATGGGGTCATCAATGCGAAACTCTGCGGCTGGATGGTGTATGAGACGTTTGCATTGGGTATCAGGAGTTCGGGAAACGGAGAGGCTGTCCAAACATGTCCCGCTCCGGCCATCACATCAAGCTGTCCGGCAACCGAAAGCCAGAACCGCTTGCTGAAATTGAACTCTGTTTTATTCAGCGCATAGCGCGAACCCAGAAAGCCCTTTGGCGAAAACTTGTGCGACAGCACGAATACCGGAGCATCGCGATTGACAGGCACGCGCCCGGTGCGCATCTGGTAGAAACGTTCACCGGGGGCATATCTCAGTTCCACCGCTACGACAGCCTGCGAATAATGACCTGCAAGCGTGCCTTCGGTATTATGAAGGTTCACAAAACGGCTGCTCTCCTGCCGTAAATATTCAAGGGAAGCCTTAAGCGAGAAGTTATTGGCAAACTCGAGGGTGTAGTCCATGGATGTCGACCGGCGGTAGGTATCCAGTCTTGCGGGCATGCGTGTGAGCGAAAGCACAAAATTGTCGGCATTGGTGAAAAGGTAATGCGATCCTATGCGGTCCACATCGTATGTATGCCTTAACTTCAGTGAATGAATCGGGAATTCCTGCGGATGATAACGCCGCTCACGGAATGAGTGCTCTATCTCGGCGGAGTATTTCAGTTTGTGGTCCGCAAAGCCATAGGCCACATATCCACGTGCGAACCACCTGGGGCTGAGATTCGCCGTTGTCATGCCTCCGACACGCACTCGCACTCCTTCGAGCGCATTATAGGACGCGAGAGTGTTCAGCGGGCCGAAATCGAATTTGCTTTTTTTCGCGGTAGGCCAGTAACCGGTTACGAGACGTTTCAGAATCAGTTCACCCCAGTAGTACAAGGGTATTTCCCGGAGCCTGTCCATGAGTGTGCTTACCCTGCTCTCCGCTTCCGGTTCCGGCATAGGCATCACGGAGCTCCAGAACAGGCTGTCGCGCACCGCGGCGCTATCGCTTACCACGACTTCACCCACGGTATCGAAAATAGCGCTGTCGGCGGGTGCTTCGAAACTATGGCCGGAATATGCGATATTCCGTGTCACATATATTTCGGGTGCTCCGGGAAGCACACTCAACTCCATGGCAAGGCAATCCGATGTCTTGAGCCTCGAGCCGTCGGCCGCTCTGTCGTAGGTCTGCTCTATATTCAGACTGCGCACGAAATTCAGGTTGGAATTCCTCGGGCTTTTAAGTTCAACTCTGCGGATTGTCATGGCAGTATCGCCGGCGGCTGTATATATGTGCCCGCTGAAAGCATTTCCTATGGCAGAACGTGGATAGAATGCAAGAACCACACATTTCTCGTTGTCGACAACAGCGCTGTCGACAAGATAATACTTGTAATAATCCGGACCGATAGGCGACAGCGGACTCACGAAACTGTTGCGCAGCAGCATTATGTCGGAATTGTACAGGTCGATTTCGCGCAGAGCGTCTGACAGGATTGTCTGCATGTTGTCATTGTCCACAATCTCATCCACCCCTCTCTGCCTTATGCCCGTTACCATCTCCTTCCGCGCTCCCGGACTATTGCGGAAATAGACCGACGATGCCTTTTCGTTGACCGAAAGATTCAGCACCGACTTGCCGGAGATAGCCGAAGTATCGACATGCTGAATCAGAAAAGGATATTTCCTCAACAGCCCGGAACTCCGGACTGTATCGAAATCGTTTATGCCCATCGCAATCCGTTCGTACCGGTTATACGAGTACCATGGATTGGCTCGCGGATCGCCGATATCGGCACTGCGACGCAGACGGTTCACAAAGTCCACGGCAGGATTGTTGCGTTTGGAGTAGCGTGCCTTGCCAACGACAATCTCGCGCAGCTGTGTCGCCTCAGGGCGCAGGCGCACATCATATATATTGAGCGAGTTTGTCCACAATGCGATCTCAGCCGGCGTGTAGCCTTGCGATGCCACTTTCAGCGACCGTGCTTCCTCCGGCACAACAAGCTCGAAAACGCCATCGGCATCGGCAACAGCACCCGACTCTGTACCTGAAATTATTATGGATGCATACGGGATGCCTTCAAAAGAGACACTATCGCGCACAATGCCCCTCACTGACACAGTGGAAGCCACAGCTCCCGTTGCGTGAAGCAACAGAATTATTGCGATGGCATATTTGGCCAATGTGCCTGTTGTGAGTATTTTTGTGCCTGTCTTCAAGAAAAACTTATGGCAAAGGAAATCGAACGTAAATTCTTAGTGTTGGACGATAGCTATAAAACGGCGGCAATAGCGAAAACACACATCCGTCAAGGCTATTTATGCACACGTCCGGAAGGGACGGTAAGGGTCAGGCTCGCCGGCAACGAAGCCTTTATGACTATAAAAGGAATCAACCAAGGATGTACCCGCGATGAATGGGAGTATTCTATCCCTGAAGCAGACGCCGCCGACATACTCGAACGTTGCTGCGCAGGCTGCATCGACAAAACCCGCTGGATAGTTCCTGCCGGCGACGGTCTGAACTGGGAAATCGACGAATTCCACGGCCGGCACAGCAGCCTTGTGATTGCGGAACTGGAACTCCCCCACCCCGACTGCACCTTCGAACTTCCGGGATTTGTGGGAAAGGAGGTCACCGGAGACCCTCAGTACTACAACTCGGTGCTTTCGCAGCAGGGCTGACGCAGTGCAAGCCGAACCACGTTCTCCACATGTGCCGTATGGGGGAACATATCCACCGGCTGTACGGCCTCCACACGATACAGACTGTCGAGCAGGGCTATATCGCGGGCCTGGGTTGCGGGATTGCAGCTAACATACACTATCACCCCGGGGCGCGCCCGCAATATAGTGTCCACAACATCATTGTGCATGCCGGCGCGCGGAGGATCGACAATCATTACATCGGGACGTCCGTGTTCGGCAATGAATCCGTCGTTGAGCACATCCTTCATGTCGCCTGCGAAGAATTCGGTATTATCTATCCCGTTGATTTGCGAATTCACCCGTGCATCGGCAATCGCATCCTCAACATACTCGATACCTATCACGTGGCGGGCATCCTTGGCGACGAAGTTGGCTATTGTTCCCGTGCCGGTGTATAAATCGTAGACAAGTTCGCTGCCGCTGAGCCTGGCCATCGACGCGGCTGTGCGGTAGAGAACCAGCGCCTGGCGCGAATTGGTCTGGTAGAACGATTTAGGTCCCACACGGAAACGCAGGCCGTCCATTTCCTCCTCGATGAAAGGAGTGCCCTTGAAAAGAAGAATGTCCTGGTCGGCGATGGTATCGTTTGCCTTCGTGTTTATGACATACATCAGCGATGTAAGTTCCGGGAATTCCAGCGCAATGGCTTCCAGAAGCCCTTTTATCAGCGCCGGTTCATTCTGCCCGAACTGCATCACGGCCATAGACTGCCCGGTGGAGGCAATGCGTATCATAAGATTCCGCAGCAGACCTTTTTGCGCCTTGAGGTCGTAGAATTCCAGATTGTTCTTTTTGCCGTAGTTCTTCACGAACAGGCGCAGACGGTCTCCCAACGGCTCCTGCAGATGGCATTTTTCGATATCCAGAACTTTGTCGAAAGCACCAGGAATATGAAAACCGGCGGCATCGCGATCGGTGAATTCCTCGCCGCTGTCGAGCTGTTCGCGGGTGAGCCACATGCGGTTCGAGAAAGTATACTCCATTTTGTTGCGGTACTCCCAGATTTTTTCACTTCCGAGAGTCGGAGCAATCTCGGGCAACTCCACCTTGGCTATGCGTGTGAGGGCATCGTACACCTGCCGGTGCTTGCACTCGAGCTGGAAACTGTAAGGCAGGTGCTGCCAGCGGCAACCACCGCATATGCCGAAGTGGGAGCATGCCGGAACACAACGCATACCGGCAGGCTTCACTATCCTTTCGATTTCACCTACGGCATAGCTGCTGCGCTTCTTTTTAATCTGCACATCCACGATATCGCCTGGCGCCGCGAAAGGTACGAACACCACCATTTCGCCATGGCGTCCTATGGCATTTCCTTCGGCGGCTACGCCGGTGATTTCCAATTCGGGAATCAGAGGAAGCGGTTTGCGTTTACGAGCCATCACGAAAGAGCCTTCAGACTTGCGGCAAGCGATTCAATTTTGGCAGTGGCATCGGCTTGCTTGCGACGCTCGGCATCGACCACTGCAGCAGGGGCATTGGATACGAAACGTTCGTTGGACAGTTTTTTCTCCACACTCGCCAGGAATCCTTTAAGATAGTCGATTTCCTTGGTGATACGTTCGATTTCGGCATCCTTGTCGGCGTTCTGCGACATTGGTACGGCAAATTCAGAAGTTCCCACCATGAAAGCCGTGGCTGCGGGATCTTTTTCGGCGTTTTCTTCAATAGTATCCACACCTCCGAGCTTAACCAGCACGGGTTTTACAACGGGATTGAGCATGGAGCCTACAACTTTAAGCTGCAAAGCCTCACGTGCCGGTATGTTTTTGCGGGCACGCACACCGCGAATACCATTAACGATGTCGAACGCTTCCTCCATTGCCTTGAGGAGTTCCCCATCGACTGCGGCAGCTTCGGGCATAGGTGCGTACATTATCGACTCTCCGTCGGCCCTCTCGGCAAGATGCTGCCAGAGTTCCTCGGTTATGAACGGCATCACCGGATGCAGCACCCTGAGCAGTCGGTCCAGGAAATCGTTGGCCTGGCGGTAGGTGTGTCCGTCGATAGCCTGGCCGTAAGCCGGTTTTATGAGTTCGAGATAGTTGGACGAGAAATCATCGCGGAAGAAACGGTAGGTGGCCATAACGGCATCGTTGATGCGGAATTTGGCGAAAGAGTCGTCGACTTCGGCCAGCAGGCGCGCCAGCGCCGACTCGAGCCACTGCGCCGCAAGGCGGCACACTTCCGGCTGTGCGATTTCGTTGTCGACAGTCCATCCCTGCAGCAGACGGAAACTGTTCCATATCTTGTTGCAGAAATTGCGACCGCTCTCCACAAGCTTGTCGTCGTAGATTATATCGTTGCCGGCCTGCGCCGACATCATCAGTCCCAGACGCACACCGTCGGCTCCGTACTGGGATATCAGGTCGAGAGGGTCGGGCGAATTGCCGAGACTCTTGCTCATTTTCCTGCCGAGTGAGTCGCGCACGATACCGGTGAAATACACGCTGTCGAAAGGCTTGTCGCCTGCGTACTCATATCCGGCCATAATCATGCGGGCCACCCAGAAGAATATGATGTCCGGGCCGGTGACAAGCGTCGCCGTCGGGTAATAGTACCGCATCTCCTCGTTGCCCGGATTGTTGATGCCGTCGAACAAGGTAATCGGCCATAGCCACGATGAGAACCATGTGTCCAGGGCTCCCGGGTCCTGACGCAGATCGGACAGCTGAAGCTGAGGATTGCCACTCTGCTCGCGGGCAAGTTCGAGAGCCTGCCCGGCATCCATGGCCACCACAAACTTCTCTTCCTCGCCGGGTGCGTTGTAGAACCAGGCGGGTATTCTGTGTCCCCACCACAGCTGGCGGCTTATGCACCAGTCCTTGATGTTCTCCAGCCAGATACGGTAGGTGTTTTTGTATTTTTCAGGAACAAACCGTATTACATCGTCCATCACCGGGGCGAGACTCTCTTTTGCGAAATGTTCCATCTTCACAAACCACTGCAGCGACAGTCTCGGCTCAATGGGCACCTTGGTGCGTTCGGAAAGTCCGACGTTGTTCACGTAGTCCTCTTCCTTTTCCATAAGCCCGGCGGCGGCAAGATCGGCGGAAATGGCCTTCCGCACATCGAAACGGTCCATGCCCACATACATGCCGGCACATTCCGTTACCGTTCCGTTGTCGTTGAAGATGTCGATGGTTTCAAGATTGTGGGTCTGGCCGAGCATGTAGTCGTTTTTGTCGTGCGCGGGAGTTACCTTGAGGCAGCCTGTGCCGAACTCGATGTCGACATAGCGGTCCTCTATCACCGGTATCTCGCGTCCCACCAGAGGCACAACCACACGCCGTCCCCTGAGCCATACGTTCTTTGGGTCCTTGGGATTGATACACATCGCCGTATCGCCCATTATGGTTTCCGGACGTGTCGTGGCCACAAGGGCGTAGTGACGGCCATCGCCATCGGTATGCACGACGCATCCCTCTGGTGCGGTCCACCCTTCTCCGGGTTCGGTATCGGCGGTGAGATAATATTTCAGATAGTACAATTTGGACTGCTCCTGCTCGAAGAACACCTCATCGTCGCTTATGGCTGTCTGGTTCTGCGGATCCCAGTTCACCATGCGCAGTCCGCGGTATATCAACCCCTTGTTATAGAGATCGACGAATACCTTCACCACGCTCTCGCTCCTCTGTTCATCCATAGTGAACGCAGTGCGATCCCAGTCACAGGATGCGCCCAATTTACGCAGCTGTTTCAGAATTATGCCTCCATGCTTCTCGGTCCACTCCCAGGCGTGTGTCAGAAACTGTTCTCTGGTAAGATCGGTTTTTCTGATGCCTTCTGCCGCGAGTTTGGCAATCACCTTTGTTTCGGTGCTTATCGAGGCATGGTCGGTTCCCGGAACCCACAATGCGTTATATCCTTTCATGCGCGCACGCCGCACAAGAATATCCTGTATGGTATTGTTGAGCATATGCCCCATGTGAAGAACCCCGGTAACGTTCGGCGGCGGTATCACGATAGTGTATGCCGGACGGGCATCGGGTTCGGAATGGAAAAGACGGTGTTCGGTCCAGTAGCCGTACCATTTGTCCTCCACTTCGGAGGGGTTGTATTTCTGAGGCAGTTCGTTCATCTTGCTTATTCTTTTTGCAGTGCAAAGGTAGTAAATAATGGCGAAACCGGATTCAGAGGGTATTCAATAATTCACACTCCTCCACAAGCGAAGCCGCCAGGACATCGGTGAGTGACGACGGAATAGCCCTGACAGTCGTCGCCACAGCGGCAGCCCGGTCCGTGTGCTTTGCGTAAAGATTGAACATCAGTCGCAACGCGGTATATCTCGCGATTGCCTTATCGGAACCGGCAAGCTCTTCGGCGAGCTCTACGGCATAGGGCCTATGGCGCAGCAATCGGTGGCAAAACACATCTATGGCCTCGCATGAACCTATAGGAAATACAATGTCGAGCCAACGGCGCGCATCTTCTATGCCGAACGTTTCAAGCGTCCGCACCATAGGTGCCAGAAGCATGCTCTCGCGAGTGCTGGTATTGTTCCACAAGGCTTCCGCAAGGGAATCGTCGAAGCCGTTCATGCTGGCGGTTTCCACAATCTGAGGCAGATTGAGGCCGAAAATTATACGGTGCGGAGAGCCTGCCCGGCGCAGTGTATCGGCCACGATTCCATTGCGCATGGCAAAGAAATGGCGCTTCACTGCCTGGAGTGGCCCATATGGTTTTATTGTATCTTTCATCTGCTTTTTTGGGTTTCCTCCGACAAAGTTACTGCATAACGCAGATATAGCCCGACTGCGCAAGCGAAAAATTTTGTCACACTAAAAAAATGTAGTAACTTTGAACAAAGAAACCAACCCGCCGGCAATTGGCAATCGGCGAGAACAAAGATATAATTTAATGATAGATAAAGATTTCAGAAATTTCGCAGTGCATCATCTGGGCATGAACGGCCTGGCCGTCGACCAGTACGCGGCAGTAACATCGCGTGCGGCCACGCCCATGGCATCGTATATAAGCCCTACCATTATTGAGGAACGCACTCTGAACGTCGCTCAGATGGATGTGTTCTCGCGCCTGATGATGGACCGTATAATCTTTCTGGGAACAGAAGTCAACGACTATACAGCCAACGTAATCCAGGCACAGTTGCTGTATCTCGATTCCGCCGACCCCGGCAAAGACGTCAGCATATACATCAATTCACCCGGCGGCTCGGTTTACGCAGGTCTGGGAATATACGACACAATGCAGTATATCTCCAGCGATGTGACAACCATCTGTACAGGCATTGCCGCCTCCATGGCCGCCGTGCTTCTGGTTGCCGGAGAAAAAGGCAAACGCTTCGCTCTTCGTCATTCCAGGGTGATGATACACCAGCCCATGGGCGGTGCCCAGGGCCAGGCAAGCGACATGGAAATAACTGTTCGCGAAATCAAGAAACTCAAGGAAGAACTGTACCGGATAATCTCTGAACATTCAGGCCAGCCAATGGAAAAAGTAGAGCGCGACTCCGACCGCGACTACTGGATGACATCGGCTGAAGCTCTCGAATACGGCATGATTGACCGGGTTCTTGAAAAGGCCAAAAACAAATAACGTAGATGGCAAAAAAGAAGATTGACCATTGCAGTTTCTGTGGCCGCAGTGAATCCCAGGGCGCACAGCTCATCACTTCGCCGCTGACTGACGCCTTCATCTGCGTTGACTGTATCGAAACAGCGGCGGAGATGCTCGGCATTGCCGCCGATAACGAACAGGAAGCTACCGCACGCCGTGCACGGGCACGCAATTCCCACGCAGGCTCTGCTGCCAAGCCACAGACCAGCGAAAAAAAGACACCCAAACCGGCGGAAATCAAGGAATTTCTCGACCAGTATATAATCGGACAGGATCAGGCCAAAAAGTATTTGTCGGTAGCTGTGTACAATCATTATAAACGGTTGGAGCAGAAGACGGATACAAACGACACCGAAATAGAGAAAAGCAACATCGTGATGGTAGGGCCTACCGGCACAGGCAAAACCTTGATTGCCCGCACCATTGCCAAGATTCTCGATGTTCCGTTCACCATTGTCGATGCAACGGTGCTCACCCAGGCCGGTTACGTAGGCGAGGATATCGAAAGTCTGCTCACAAGGCTGCTGCAAGTAGCCGACTACGATGTGGAACAGGCACAGCGGGGCATTGTATTCATCGATGAAATCGACAAGATTGCCCGCAAAGGCGACAATCCCAGCATAACCCGCGATGTCGGGGGCGAAGGTGTACAGCAGGGTCTGCTCAAACTCCTCGAAGGTTCGGTTGTGAACGTGCCGCCCCAAGGCGGACGCAAGCATCCCGAGCAGCCGATGATAGCAGTGGATACCAAAAACATCCTGTTTATCTGCGGCGGTGCCTTCGACGGCATCGAACAGGCTATCGCACACCGACTGAACAAAAGTTTTGTGGGATTCTCCACCGATGCAAAGACCAGACGCATCGAACGCGACAGCTTCATGAGCCATGTATCTCCCCAGGACCTGAAGACATTCGGCCTCATCCCCGAGATTATAGGCCGCCTGCCGATTCTCACCCATCTGCTGCCGCTGGACCGCAACGCCCTGCGGCGCATCCTGACAGAGCCTAAGAATGCCATCGTGCGCCAGTACACAAAACTGCTGGAAATGGACGGTGTCGCTCTCACTTTCGAGGACTCTGCTCTCGATTTCATTGTCGACAAAGCCATCGAATTCAAGCTTGGAGCACGTGGCCTGCGCTCGATAGTGGAGACCATCATGATGAACGCCATGTTCGACATACCTTCTTCAAAAATCAAAGAGTTCAACGTTACAGCGGATTTCTGCAGCAAACAGCTTGAAGAAGCTCATTTCGATGCCGCATCCGTATAATAACTATTAACCCCCGACATCCCTCTCACCCCCACTCATGGCCACGACCCCAGATCTCAGCGAGGCGCTGAAAAGACACTTCGGTTTTGACAGCTTCAAAGGCAACCAGGAGGCAATTATCCGTAATCTGCTGGACTGTGGCGACACCTTTGTGATCATGCCCACAGGAGGCGGAAAAAGCATGTGCTACCAGTTGCCTGCACTGATGATGGAGGGAACGGCAATCATAATCTCCCCTCTGATTGCCCTGATGAAGAATCAGGTGGATGCCATGAGGCATTTCAGCGAGAACGACAGCATTGCACATTTCCTGAACTCCTCGCTCACAAAGGCCGCGGCGGAAGCCGTGCGCCACGATGTGGCGGCGGGAATAACAAAAATGCTCTATGTCGCACCGGAGTCGTTGACAAAGGAAGAGAACATAGAGTTTCTGAAGACTGTCACCATTTCGTTCTATGCCGTGGACGAAGCCCACTGCATTTCGGAATGGGGACATGATTTCCGACCCGAATACCGGCGCATACGCCCGATAATCAACGAAATCGGGTCGCGCCCGGTTATCGCGCTCACGGCCACGGCCACGCCAAAAGTGCAGCACGACATCCAGAAAAATCTCGGCATGGCCGACTCGGCGGTATTCAAAAGCTCCTTCAACCGGCCCAATCTCTATTATGAGGTACGGCAGAAATCGCCGTCAACCGAACGTGAGATAATACGCTTCATAAAGCAGCGCCCCGGACGCAGCGGCATCATCTACTGCCTGAGCCGGAAGCGCGTGGAGGAACTCGCCGCACTGCTGAAAGTGAACGAGATAAAGGCGCTACCCTACCATGCCGGGATGGATCCTGCAGCACGCTCCGACAACCAGGACGCTTTCCTGCTGGAAAAAGTGGATGTGATTGTCGCCACAATAGCCTTCGGAATGGGCATCGACAAACCGGACGTAAGGTTCGTTATCCATTACGATATACCCAAAAGTCTCGAAGGATATTATCAGGAGACCGGACGTGCCGGAAGAGATGGCGGCGAAGGCCATTGCCTGGCATTCTATTCCCGCAAAGACCTCCAGAAAATGGAGAAATTCATGCAAGGAAAGCCCGTGACCGAACAGGAAATCGGGCGCCAGCTACTTGCCGAAACTGCCGCATACGCCGAATCGGCGGTATGCCGCCGACGCTCGCTGCTGCACTATTTCGGCGAAGACTTCGGCAAAGAGGAATGTGGTAATTGCGACAACTGCAACATTACGAAAATCAAAGTGGAAGCCAAAGAAGACCTGGAGGCGGCACTCGAAGCCATTGCCTCGCTTAAGGAAAAATTCAAAGCCGAACATATTATAGATGTTCTGATTGGACGCGCGTCGAACGATGTAAGAGCCTACGGACATCAGGAACTTGAAATATTCGGATGCCTCCAGGGCACCGACCCCAAACATCTTGCAACCGTGTTGCGACAGGCATTGCTCGACGGGTATCTCGAACGTGGCATAGAAAGCTACGGCGTGCTGCGCATCACGGCAAAGGGCAAGAAATTCCTGCAAAAGCCCGTTTCTTTCAAAATCGTGGAAGACGCCGAATACAGCGACGATATTCCCGACGAAGATGCCGTTATGAAGAGCGGAGCCTCATGCGCCGCCGACCCGGAACTGTTCGCAATCCTCAACAGCCTGCGCAAACGCGTGGCCCAGCAGCTGAACCTGCCGCCATACATCATATTCCAGGATCCATCGCTGGAAGCTATGGCCACGACATATCCTGTTACCATCGATGAACTCGCGGGGATACCCGGTGTAGGAAGCGGAAAGGCCAAACGCTACGGCGATGAATTCGTCAAACTGATTCGCACATACGTCGACGAGAACGAAATAGAACGTCCCGAAGACCTGCGTGTGCGCACTGTGGCCAACAAGAGCAAACTAAAGATTTCCATAATCCAGTCCATCGACCGCAAAATCGATCTTAACCAGATCGCGTTCTCCAACGGATTGGAATTCGACCAGCTGCTCGACGAAATCGAAGCCATCGTGAACTCGGGAACACGCATAAACCTATCCTACTACATAGATTCTCTGATTGATGAAGAGGACCAGGACGATATATTCGATTATTTCCGCCACAGCAAATCCGACAGCCTGAACGATGCGTTCAACGAACTGTGCTCCGACTACACCGAGCAGGAAGTACGGCTCGTCCGCATAAAATTTCTCAGCGACTTAGGAAACTGACAGAATGGATAACCAACAACTCATCACACTTTTCACCGAACACACCGGAAAGCAGCCTTGCTCGGTGGACGAATTGCCGTCGTCGGGTTCCAACCGCCGCTATTTCCGTCTTCGCGCCGAGGGTGCACCCAGCATCATAGGAGTGCTCGGAACCTCTGTCGACGAAAACAGGGCGTTCATTTACATGGCACGCCACTTCGCCACCAGAGGCCTGCCGGTACCGACAATCCTCGCCGTTAGCGACGACGACATGTGCTACCTCCAGACCGACCTCGGCGACCGGATGCTGTTCAAGGAAATCGAAAAAGGACGGGCAACACGTCTTTTCTCGGCCCAGGAGCGCGAACTTCTCGACAAGACAGTGCGCCTTCTGCCCAAAATCCAGTTCGCAGGCGCTCAAGGCATGGATTTCGGAATGTGCTTTCCTGCCGTGGCTTTCGACCAGCGTTCCATAATGTGGGACCTGAACTATTTCAAGTATTGCTTCCTCAAGGCCACCGGTCTTGAATTCGATGAAGACAAACTCGAGGACGACTTCCGCGCACTCACATCGGTACTCATGCAGACCGATACCGATACGTTCATGTACCGCGATTTCCAGAGCCGCAACGTTATGATTCGCGACGGACAGCCCTGGCTAATCGACTTTCAGGGAGGACGCCGCGGACCGTTCTACTACGACGTGGCGTCGTTTCTGTGGCAGGCAAAGGCGAACATCCCCGACAGTCTGCGGCAGGAGCTGCTGGACAGCTATCTCGAAGCACTCCAGGAGTACTACCCTATAGAAAAGGATGAATTCAGTTCACGATTGCGCCATTTCGTGCTGTTCCGCACGCTCCAGGTTCTCGGAGCCTACGGTTTCCGGGGCTACTTCGAGAAGAAACCCCACTTCATGCAGAGTGTGCCTTTCGCCATAGCCAATCTCCGCGAGCTCCTCAACCACAGCTACTCTGAGTATCCCTATCTCGACAGCATGCTGCGCCGCCTGGTCGATATGCATCAGTTCACAGACGAGATAGCACGCAAGAGCCTCACAGTAAAAGTTCTCAGCTTCGCATATAAAAAAGGGATACCCAACGACCCCAGCGGAAATGGTGGCGGCTTCGTATTCGATTGCCGTGCCGTAAACAACCCGGGAAAATACGAACGCTACAAACCGTTCACCGGACTTGACCAGTGCGTTGTGGATTTTCTTGAAAAAGACGGCGAAGTGCTCTCGTTCCTCGACAACTGCTATTCGCTGATCGACGCCTCCGTGGCCCGCTACATCGAACGTGGCTTCACCAACCTTATGGTGGCATACGGCTGCACCGGCGGACAGCACCGGTCGGTGTACTGTGCCCAGCACACCGCCGAACACATCGCCAAAAAATTCCCGGTAAAGGTCGAACTCGTGCACCGCGAGCAGGACCTCGCCCAGGTGTTCAAAATCAAGGAATGAAAGGCATTGTGTTCGCGGCCGGCATCGGCTCCAGACTCAAACCGTTCACCGACAGCCATCCGAAAGCGCTGGCCATGATTGGCGAACGCTCACTGCTGGAAATTGTCATAGACCGCATGGTAAGTGCCGGAGTGGATTCCATAGTCGTGAACGCTCACCATTTTGCAGAGCAGATATTCAGTTTTGTGCGCAATCGTTCGTTCGGCGTGCCGGTAGAAATCAGCGACGAATCCGCCTTGCTTCTGGATACCGCAGGCGCCATCGCAAAAATCGAACGCGACACATCGCTCCTAAAGAATGTTCCGGACAACGAGCCTGTTCTCATCCACAACTCCGACATCCTTACCGATTTCCCCATATCCGAAATGCTCGGACAGCATGTCGCAAGCCAGGCAGACGCTACCTTGCTTGTCGACCCGCAACGAAAATCGACGCGCGGATTCCTTTTCGACAGCAGCGGCAGGCTATGCGCATGGCACAACAGCACAACCGGCGACACCATTCCCGAAGAAACCGACATCACCACACTGAATCAGGCTGCATTCGGAGGGGTGCACATCCTGCGGGCAAAGACTGTCCGTCTTATCTCACATTCCCTGCCTGCGCGACTCGAGCCGGCTGGAATCACTCCCTTCTATGCCGGCAACGCAGCACAACTCGACATCCGGGGATTCGCTCCCGCTCTACCATATAAGTGGTTCGATATCGGAACACCCCAGAAACTTGAAAATGCCCGCCGGGGCTTTTACCAATAAGCCAGATGACACTACCTACCGACCCATATATCCTGCTAAGCTACATAAACACAAAACTCCGCGATGAATATCCCTCGCTGGAGTCTTTGTGCGACAATCTCGATATCGATGCCGAAGAAATCTCGCAACGGCTGTCCGAAGCAGGATTCAGCTATAATCCGGAAATAAACCAGTTCCGATGAAATGACCAACGGGAACGATTACCTCGAGAAGCTGAACACCGCCCAGAGGGCTGCCGTCGAATACCTCGGCGGCCCCCAGCTGGTGATTGCCGGCGCCGGATCCGGCAAAACCAGAGTACTAACATACAAGATAGCGCACCTGCTTGCTCAAGGATGCGATGCCGGAAGAATTCTCGCGCTCACTTTCACCAACAAGGCCGCAAATGAAATGCGGCAACGTGTATGCTCTGTCGCCGGCGAGAGTGTAGCTGCACGGCTATGGATGGGAACATTCCACAGCATCTTCTCCCGTATGCTCCGGCGGCATGCCGACCGCCTCGGATTCCGCAGCGACTTCACAATCTACGACACATCGGATTCCAAAAGCCTTGTGAAATCCATAATCAAGGAACTGAAGCTCGATGACAAGGCATACCGTCCAGGCCACGTGCTCTCCGATATCTCCTGGGCTAAAAACGCACTGTACTCGCCGGCGGACTATGCCTCCGACCGTGAACTCATGCGTGCAGCAGCGGATGCGGGAAGGCCCCGGACTGCCGAGATATACCGGATATATTCCGAACGCTGCCGGATAGCGTCGGCCATGGACTTCGACGACCTGCTGTTCTTCACCAATGTGCTGCTGCGCGACAACCCAGACATTCTGGAGCACTACCGCAACTATTTCGCATACGTTCTTGTCGACGAGTATCAGGACACCAATTTCGCCCAGCACATGATTGTGCGGCAGCTGTGCGCAACACATGGCAGGCTATGTGTCGTGGGCGACGACGCCCAGAGCATCTATTCGTTCCGTGGCGCCAACATACGCAATATCCTCGATCTCAAGAAGAGCTTTCCCACTCTCGAGACATTCAAACTCGAGCAGAACTACCGCAGCACCGGCAATATTGTCGATGCCGCCAACTCGCTGATCGCATGCAACCGCGAACAGATTCCGAAAGAGGTTTTCTCGAAAAACGGCTCCGGGGAAAAAATAGATGTAATCCAGTGCTACAACGAAAACGAAGAGGGCTTCACCGTCGCGAACAATATCCTGCGCATGCGCATGAAGACAGGCGACAGATGGTCCGACTTCGCCATACTATACCGCACAAACGCACAGAGCCGCGTCCTTGAGGAACATCTCAGAAACCGCAATATCCCGTATCGCGTTTTCGGCGGACTCGCCTACTATCAAAGAAAGGAAATAAAGGATGCCGTAAGTTATTTTCGGCTTGCTGTGAACCCGTCGGACGACGAGGCCTTGAAACGAATCATCAACACCCCGCGCCGCGGAATCGGCGACACCACTCTGGGCAAACTCAGCCAGGGAGCAATGGCAATGGGTGTGAGCATTTTCGAAGTACTCGACGGGAAACTCGAAGGACTCGGTTTCAACAAAGGGACTATCGCCAAACTGAACGCTTTCCGCAACCTGATTGCTGAATTCGTAGCAGCCAACAGCCAGGGCATCTCCGCGCCGGAGATTGCAAGGCTTATAATCGAGCGCACGGGGTTACTGAAAGAATATATCGTTTCCGGCGATACTCCGGAAAACATATCGAAACGGGATAACCTGCTGGAACTTATAAAAGCCGTCGACGAAGCATCCGAGGCATATGCCGAACAGAACGGCGACACCGTGTTCACCATGGGTGAGTTCCTTGCCACGGTTTCGCTGCTCACCGACGCCGACACACAGGCCGTCGGCGACGATGCTGTGACACTAATGACAATACATTCGGCCAAAGGACTCGAATTCGACTGCGTATATCTGGTTGGTGCCGAAGAAGAACTGCTGCCATCGTCGATGAGCATCCACAGCCGCGACGCCGCCCGACAGATAGAGGAGGAACGCAGGCTGATGTATGTCGCCATCACCCGTGCCAAACGGCACTGCACTATCACATTCGCATCGCACCGTGCTATCAACGGCAAAACGGGCATACAGCGGCCGTCGCGCTTTTTAGGCGAAATAGACATCGAATATCTCAACCCCGCTTCCGGAGCACGCCTGCCGCAGCAACGCCGCCAGGAACATTCGCCGGCCGCTTCCAACATACGGGTACAGGCTCCGGCCGCTCCGACAGTCCGGCAAGCGGTCTCCGACGGCAACCATACTCTGCACCATAGCAGCGAACTGGAAGAAGGTGTGAGAATCCACCACCCGCGTTTCGGCCAAGGCACCATTCAAGGTGTGGATACCACCGGCTCCGACCATACTGTCCTTGTACTTTTCGATGGCGAGCCTTCGCCGCGGAAACTGCTCCTGAAATTCGCCAAATTCTCCATTCTGCAATGAAATCCACGGAACTTACCACCCCATTTTTCATAGTCTACGAAGAGCGCCTGCGCCGGAATCTGGCGCTTATTTCCGATATCGCCCGCCGCAGTGGCGCCAGAATTATCATGGCATTCAAAGCCAATGCCTTGTGGCGAACATTCCCGATTGTGAAGGAGTACTGCCGCGACTGCACCGCCAGTTCCGTGAACGAACTGATTCTTGGTGCGGAGGAACTCGGAGGAGAAATACACAGCTACACCCCGGCATACACCTTGACCAATATCTCCGAGTTTGTCGCCAGAAGTTCGCACATAACCTTCAACTCCCTGTCGCAATGGAACCGCTTCGGCAAATACGCTCTCGAAGGCGGTGTAAGCTGCGGACTGAGAGTAAACCCCAAGTGCTCGGTAATAGAAACCGATATATATAATCCCGCACTTCCCGGCAGCCGTTTCGGAGTGGATGCCCACGAACTCGCCGATGGCGTTCCCGATGGAATAGAAGGCCTGCATTTCCATGCATTATGTGAATCCTCTGCGGAAGATCTCGTTTCTGTACTCGATGCGTTCGAAAAAAAATTCGGGCATCTTATTCCCCGTCTGAAATGGGTAAATATGGGCGGCGGACATCTCTTGACACGCCAGGGATACAACGTGGACCTGCTTGTCAGCACGCTCAGGGACTTCCAGACCAGATATCCGGGCATCCAGGTGATTCTCGAGCCTGGTAGCGCCTTCACATGGCAGACCGGCGACCTTGTGGCATCGGTGGTCGATACCGTCGAACACGATGGCATCAACACTGCGATTCTGGATGTCTCTTTCGCCTGCCATATGCCAGACACTCTGGAAATGCCATACACACCGAAGATAGCCGAGGCCGTCGATGCAGGAGGCATAGCCTACCGTCTGGGGGGTAACTCATGCCTGAGCGGCGATTTCAAGGAAGGATACCGGTTTGCGGAAAAACTTAAAATCGGCGATAGAATCACCCTCTGCGATATGAACCACTATACCACCGTGAAGACAACGATGTTCAACGGTGTCCACCATCCCGATATAGTTCTGGCCGATGCCGACGGCCAGTGCCACTATCTGCGACGTTTCTCCTACGATGACTATAAATCGCGCATGAGCTGATGGCAGAATCTCCGCAATTTTCCGTAATAGTGCCGGTATATAACCGGATCGGCGAAGTCCGGGATCTCGTCGACAGCCTGCTGGCGCAAACATCGAAAGACTTTGAACTTATTGTAGTGGAAGACGGCTCCACAACGCCATGCCGCGAGATTGTGGAAGACGCGGCAAGTCGTGGACTCAACGCCTCATATTATTATAAGGAAAACGAAGGCCGCTCCATTGCCCGCAATGCAGGCATGGAAAAAGCACGCGGAAGATGGTTCGTGTTTTTCGATTCCGACTGCGTGATTCCTCCCGACTATTTCGCCACCCTTGCCGAAGAGCTGCGCAAAACGCCCTGCGACTGCTTCGGAGGGCCGGATGCCGCCCACAGCAGTTTCTCCGACACACAGAAGGCAATCAACTATGCCATGACCTCTTTTCTCACAACCGGCGGCATACGTGGCGGCAAAGTGAGACTTGAGAAATTCACACCGCGCACATTCAACATGGGATTCACCAGAGATGTCTACAATTGTGTAGGCGGATTCCGCGAAATGTTCTCCGAAGACATCGACATGAGCAAGCGAATCGCCCGTGCAGGCTTCAGGACCATCCTTATACGTCCGGCATACGTGTGGCACAAAAGAAGAATCGATTTCCGGAAGTTTCTGCGTCAGGTATATGTATTCGGTATGTCTCGGATTACACTCCATCTGCTCTATCCAGGCTCACTGAAGCCAGTGCATGCCCTTCCGGCAATTTTCGTAGCGGGAACAGCGCTGCTGATCGCATTGGCGATTGCAGTGTCGCCATGGTTCCTGCTGCCACTGGCAGTCTATTTCTCCGCGATATTCATTTTCGCCCTTGCAGGCACACGCTCTCCGAAAATCGCAGCCCTTGCGGTGCCGGCGGCGGCAGTGCAGCTCGGCGGCTACGGTTGCGGCTTCCTGAAAGCATGGTGGACAAAAATCGTACTGCGCAAGGGGCGCGACATCAACGAGGAAATTCTTCTCCGCAAAGGTAAATAACACCATGATTCCCAAAAACCAGCTGCCACGGGAAAAGGCAATCGAACAAGGAATAAAGGCTCTTTCCGACGCCGAACTCATGGCAATCATTTTCGGGACAGGAATACAGGGGAAGAACGTTGTACAGCTCTGCGGCGAAATACTCGACGACAACGATAACCACATATCCTACATAGCCCGCATGGACTGCCGCCAGTTCATGGAACGCTATAAAGGCATAGGTCCGGCAAAAGCACTTACCCTGCTGGCTGGAATAGAACTTGGTGTAAGGGCAAGCGCCGACGCAATGAGTATCAATAACCCGGTGATTTCTTCCAGCCGTGCGGCCTACGACCACATGCTGCCCCATTTCTACGGTCTCGATCACGAACAGTTCTGGGGGCTTCTGCTCAACAACAGCAACAAACCCATACGCAAGTTCCGCATCAGCCAGGGAGGACTCAGTTCCACACCGGTCGACATCCGCCTGTTGCTACGCGAAGCCTTGATTGGCAAGGCCACAGGTATGATTGTATTCCACAACCATCCTACCGGGAACCTGACACCGAGTACGTCCGACCGCACCCTTACCGACAAAATTCTTGCGGCGGCAAAAATATGCGACATCAGGCTGATGGATCATGTGATTGTAACCGACAACGGCTACTATTCATTCAACGACAACGGTCTGCTGCACTGAATCGCCACTGCTTCTCATCCCTCCTCCTCTCCTCCTCTCCTCCTCTCCATCTCTCCTCCACATGGTTATAACCACGAATTGATACGTTCGCGAACAGCCACCGACTCGCACAGCATCTTAATGAATTCGAGCATCGAGTGTTTGCGGTACGAGTCCTCGAGTGTATGTACACATCCTACCATTTCGTTGTCCGGAATATCGATAGGAACGGCCTTGACACCTCTTTCATTGTGAATAGATGCTTCGGCGAGCACAGTCACGAGATTGCTTTGCCGCACGAGATTCAGCAATATGTCGGGGTCGTTCAGTTCTATGCGGGCTTTAAGGTTGAAGTTGTAGCGTTCCAGAACCTTGTCGAGCATATTGCGGGCCTGAAGCCCCTTGGACGGTAACGCGATACCATGCTGTGCGATCTGTTCGAGGCTCACTTTCTTCTCAGAGGCCAGCGAATGAGTGGAACTGACTATAGCGGCAAGGTAATTCTGGAATAAAATGTGCGATTCTATGCCTTCCATCGGAGCCGAAGGCTTGAAAGCGAGCACAAAATCCACTTTGCGGTCGCGCAACATATCCATAAGCTCCGACATGGGCTTATAGAAAATATTCAGCTTCACCTTCGGATATTTCTTTATAAAAGAGAATATTGTTTCGGTGAGTATGGGGCTGAAGGAATATGTCACACCGATATTCATGGTACCCGTGAGAATATCCTTCAGGTCGCGGATACGCTCGATGCATGCGTCGGCATCCTTGATTGTCGTTCGTGCATATGGCAGCAGTTCCATTCCGGCCTCCGTGAGAGACACAGTGCGGCTGTTCCGCAAAAACAGTTCAGAACCCAGCTCTTGCTCAAGCTGTTTAATCTGTTGTGACAATGTACTTTGTGATATGCACGATTCTTTTGCCGCTTCCGAAAAGTTAAGGCATTCGGCGACACGGATAAAATATTTCAGCTGTCGTAATTCCATCAGTGTATTTATATAATCGAACGCAAAGCCAAATTATTTGTGCTTGGCCGAGCGGGATTTTCCAAGATGTCAGTCAAAGGTAGATAATTCTTTTTCTATCTGGTGGCCTGGAATGAAATTTTTTTGAAAATGAACATGGGAACAGTAGCTCCGGCAACCATCCCAAGCAATATGGCGACACACGTGAAGCCGTTGGACGCGAAGAGATAGAAGTAATGGTTGAATTCCGCCTCACGCTCACCGAGAATGCACATAACCATAGCCCCGAACGAACGATAGGCATACATCCCCGGAATCATGGGAAGCAATGCCGGAAAGAGGCACGTTTCGGCAGGTGTCCTTGCCGTATGGGATAATAAAACGGCGATTGTTCCGGCCGCGAAAGAGGAAATGGCCGTTGCTACAACTATGTTGACATCGCCGGACATGAGTATGAACCGCAGCGAATGGGCAGCTGCCGCTATTACGGCACAATAGAAGTATGCCCTTCGTGGCGGTCTGCTTATGGCTGCGAAGCCCACGGAGGCTATAGCCGCGAACAGGGCATCCTGAAGTACCTGCACTATCATAGTCAGAACATACCTATTTTCATAAGTAACATGCCCCCGCATAGTCCGGCCGACAGGCATCCGGTAAGTATCACAGCATCGGCAAAGCGGCTGAACGCACATATATAGTGGCGGTGGAGCAAGTCGCTGAAAGAATTCAGAAACGGTATGCCGGGCACAAGGTACAGCACACTTGTGGCAACGGCTATGTATGGCGTGGAGCCATAGGGGAAAAGGATTCCGGTGGCTCCGAGTATCGAGGAAACGAGGGCGCAGATTATGAATACGGCTCTGATGTCGATGCCGCGTTCAATCATTACAGTTTTAAGAAAATATCCGCACAGTGTCGCTATGCCAACTATTGCCATAGCGGCGGCATCTCCGCCGAAGAGGCGGCAGAACGATGCATTGGCCAGCGCTACCATCAAAAGCACAGCGGTCTTGTTCTGACGGTCGGAACATACAATCAGGTCGAATCGTTGTTTGGCTGTGGCGAAATCGATACGCCCGTCCGCAATGGCCCAGCTCAGCTCGCTGAGCCTGGTGATTATGTTAAAGCTGGTCGGACTCTGACAGACGGCCGACAAACACGTGGCAACGCTATCTCTCCCACACCGGCATACGGCAATCTGCAGATGGCGAGGCAATATGGTTATTTCCACGTCCATGCCGAAAGCTTGTGCCATGCGGTTTATGTTTTTTTCGACCCGTATACATGTGGAGCCGCTGCCGAGAAGCCATGCCCCATACTGCGAAAGGAAGCACCCAAGCTCTTCCGGCGAAGGTGCCGATGCTTCAGAAATCATCGTTGTAGTCGATTGTGTCATATTTTTGCAGAGAATCGCCGGGGACAAAGAATTCTTCGCGCTCGGTTCCTATTTCGAAAATGCGTATGCGGTGCTTACGGTTGCTGATGTGATGCGGCATAAGGCGTAGAATAAGGAGAATGAGAATGAGTCCGACAGTACAACACCACACAATCAAAGGAGTTTCCATAATTCACTTGTTTTTTTATGCAAAAGAACAAACTTCCGGTTGCGTGCAAGACCAGTATTTAGTGAAAGTTTCGATAGCAGCTATTGCTTGTCCCGAATGCCGGCGCCATTAAATACTCCAAATATTTGGCTTTGCTATCGACTTATTGCTATCTTTGCATAAAGTTAACCGCACTACAATCTAACCCTCTTTATATACCATGGAACTACCCTTTGCCGAATCGTGGCGTATCAAAATGGTGGAGCCTATCCGCATGAGCACGCAGCAAGAGCGTGAGCAATGGATTCGCGAGGCTCACTACAACGTATTCCAGCTGAAAGCGGAACAAGTCTATATCGATCTCCTCACCGACTCCGGAACAGGCGCCATGAGCGACCGCCAGTGGGCGGCCATGATGATGGGCGACGAAAGCTACGCAGGCGCGCGCTCGTACTACAACATGCGCGACACCATCGAGCGAATCACCGGATTCCCCATCGTTATACCAACCCATCAAGGCCGTGCCGCCGAAAATGTGCTCTTCAGCGCATTGGTACATGAAGGCGATGTCGTTCCCGGCAACTCACACTTCGACACCACAAAAGGCCACATCGAAAGCCGCAAAGCCGCCGCCGTGGACTGCACCATAGCCGAAGCCCGCGACACACAGCTGGAACATCCTTTCAAAGGCAATGTGGACGTGGCTCGTCTGGAAGAAGTAATCCAAGCCAACGCCGGTCGCATTCCATTCATCATAGTCACCATCACAAACAACACCGCCGGCGGACAGCCCGTATCGATGGAGAACCTTCGCCAGGTACGCGAGGTTGCCGACCGTTACGGCCTGCGTGTGCTTTTCGACTCGGCACGCTTTGCTGAGAACGCATATTTCATCAAAACCCGCGAAGAGGGCTACGCCGACCGCACCATAAAGGAAATCGTCCGCGAAATGTTCAGCCTTGCCGACGGCATGACAATGTCGGCCAAGAAAGATGCCATCGTGAACATGGGCGGTTTCATCGCCACCCGCCACGAAGACTGGGCTGAGGGAGCACGACGCTATTCTGTACCTTTCGAAGGATACCTCACCTACGGAGGCATGAACGGCCGCGACATGGAAGCCCTGGCCGTCGGCCTGGATGAGAACACCGAATTCGACAATCTCAACACACGCATCCACCAGGTGCAGTATCTGGCCTCCAAGCTCGACGAATACGGCATCCCCTACCAGCGCCCCGCCGGCGGCCATGCCATATTCGTGGATGCCTCACTGATTCTGTCGAAAGTACCCAAAGAAGAATTCCCGGCGCAGACACTGACTGTTGAACTCTATCGCGAAGCAGGCATCCGCGGTTGCGAAATAGGCTATATCCTTGCCGACCGCGACCCCGTGACCCGCGAAAACCGCTTCAACGGCCTCGACCTGCTGCGCCTTGCGATTCCCCGCCGCACCTACACCGACAACCATATGGACGTAATAGCCGCGGCTCTGAAAAACATCTACGACCGTCGCGAAAGCATAACCCACGGCTTCCGCATTACCTGGGAGGCACCGCTGATGCGACACTTCACAGTAAAGCTCGAACCGGCTGACTGACAGCCCGGCACCTACAGATAGGAAAATGACAAGCGGCGCGCATAACCACCGCCCTATGCGCGCCGCTTCCATCTTTCACGGCAATACGAACAACGCGGAAAGCGCGCGGAAACTGCGCGCGAAAAAAATTCCTATTTGCACAGACAATAAAAAAGGCTTATCTTTGCACCCACAAAACGCCGCAATAGCTCAGTTGGTAGAGCATTTCATTCGTAACGAAAAGGTCGTGGGTTCGAGTCCCACTCGCGGCTCATTAAAACCAAAAGCTAACGCCATTTGAAGCCGGTAAGGCTCGGATGGCGTTAGTTTTTGAGGACATTTTCATCACCAACAGAAACAATTATATATCAGTCATGATCATTCTACAGTGTGCAGTGCTGTTTGCCTTCTTGGCTGCGGGAGAATTCATCGTAACCTTCACAGGAATCCCGATTCCATCGAGCATTATCGGAATGATACTTCTTGCCGCCGCCTTGAAATTCCGGATTATACGCACATTCTGGGTCGACAAGATTGCCGACTTCTTCGTAAAGAACCTCGGCTTCTTTTTCGTGCCCGCCGGCGTGGGTATCATGCGGTGTCTCGGCCTGATCCAGGAACAGTGGTTGCCAATTATCGGCTCCGCAACAATCAGTACATTCATAATAATAGCTGTCACAGGATGGGTTCACCAGATTGTGCGGCGCGCTTTTTCTTCGCATCATGAGCTTTCTCGATAACAAGATTTTCCTGATATCCATCACATTCATAGCTTTTCTGGGGGCAAAACTCCTGCAACGGCGCACCGGCATAGCGTTGCTCAACCCTATTCTGGTCTCTATAATCATACTCGTACTATTCCTTACGGCGTTCGGCATCGACTATGATTCCTATCTGGCCGGAGGCGAATATATCGACTTCTGGCTCAAACCTGCTGTGGTGGCATTAGGCGTGCCTCTCTACCGCCAGCTGGAAACCATACGTAAACAGATGCTGCCGCTGCTCATCGCCGAACTCGCAGGATGTGTGGCAGGAGTGATTTCCGTAGTTGTGGTGGCCCAGCTGCTCGGCGCGAGCAAGGAGGTGATAATGTCGCTCGCCCCCAAAGCGGTGACAACGCCTATCGCCATGGAAATCTCGCAATCGGTAGGCGGCATACCCTCCCTCACTGCCGCTGTGGTTGTGTGCACCGGCATTTTCGGAGGCATGACCGGATTCCAGCTCGTAAAGCTCAGCCATATCAAGAGCCCCATTGCAACAGGGCTCTCCATAGGCACGGCAGCGCACGCCGTGGGCACTTCCGCAGCAATGGAGAAGGGTGAGCGCTATGGTACCTTCTCATCACTCGGTCTGACACTCAACGGACTGCTCACCGCAATGCTCGCTCCAGCCATACTGTCGTTCCTCGGCTATCCGGAGTAAGCGCCTCGAATACAATCGTATTTCATCGGGACGGGGATTTTCGCTAAATTTGCATGGCACACTACAAAAGTCCCGGACCCATGAATACAAAACGGTTGCTACTGATTCTCGCTGCCCTGCTGAGTATACAGCAGGCTGTATGCTGTACTTCTATAATCGCTTCCGGCAAAGCGACTGCAAACGGACGCCCTCTGCTATGGAAGCATCGCGATACCGGTGCATCCGACAATTTCCTTTACCGGGTTGAGAAACCCGGCAAAATAGGCTATGTGGGGCTTTTCAACGGCGGCGACAGCCTGGACCTGAGAGAGGCCTGGATGGGCATGAACGATGCAGGCTTCGCCATAATGAACACAGTGGCCTACAATCTGGCACCCAACTCTCCGGAATGGCTCGACCGCGAGGGTGTAGTCATGGCCATGGCTCTGGAAGAATGCCGCTGTGTCGATGATTTCGAGGCATTGCTGATGTCGCTGCCCAAGCCTATGGGGGTGCGCACAAATTTCGGATGCATCGATGCCTATGGAAACGGAGCCTATTTCGAAACCGATGACTACAAATGGAAACGGTACGACGTTTCCGATGTGCCTTCCGGGGTGCTCATCCGCACAAACTACTCGATGAGCGGCACACCCGACGGAGGTATGGGATATATACGCTATGCGAACGTGGAGCACATTCTGGCAACCCCGATTTCGGATGGGAGCCTCACTCCCGCTTCTCTCACCGAAGGTGTGAGCCGGTGTTTCTACCACTCCGTGCTCGGGTTCGATGCTTCGGCCAGCGGTGACGAATATTTGGTGGACCAGGATTTCGTGCCACGACGTTCGTCCACAGCTTCCATTGTTGTGGAAGGAATTCTGCCGGGTGAAACCGCCGATGAAATGGTTATGTGGACCGTACTCGGCTATCCTCCGGTCTCGCCCGTTGTTGCCGCCACTCTCGACAGCATCCCTTCGTCGCTACTGCCTGAATCGCCGACCGACTGCCATGCTCCGGCCAACAAAGATGCCTTGACACGTTTCAGAGAAGTGTTCCACATCACACGCGGCAGCGGGCCACACTATATCCACATACCCACCCTCCTACCTCTCGTCGAACAGGCGAAAGCAGTGTCACTGGAGGAGTACAGCCGTTTCAGAGAGAGATAAGAACTATTGCAGCGATAGTGCTGGCGCCCACGGCAATAACGACGCTCCTGGCCGTTACCGCTATTGAACGCAGATTCAGAATAGGCGCCATTTCAATGCCTATGGGAATCATGAGCACCGGAATGCTGTCGGACTCGTGAATCTCTCTTGCCGCACTGCCGGCCATACGACGGGCGACAACACACATCATGGCGCCAAACGCAGAACCAATCAATGCGCCAACGACAAGGTCGCCAGGATAATGGACACCGATATACAGCCTTGAATAGGAGTTCATAATGGCCCAACCAATTATGAACAACGTAAAGGATCTGCGGCCAACGGCCATGGCCATGAAAACCGCCAAGGCAAATGAATTGGCGGCGTGGCACGAGGGAAAACCATAGGAACCGCCACGATAGCCATCGACAATCCGGGCGAACTCAGCCATGGGATTGGAGAGATTGGACGGTCGCAGACGCTCGACCATAGGCCGGATAAGGGTGGCGCATGTCTGGTCGGTCAAGGCTATGGCGGCGGCCACACACACTGTGAATGCCAGCAACACCCTCCATCTCTGGGTGCGGGCAAAAAGCAGAAGCAGCGTGGCATACATGGGAACCCATATGAACTTTCCAGTGAAAAGCATCATGGCCCGGTCGAAAAACTGGCTGCGGAATCCGTTGTTGAAGAAAAGGAATATGTCGGAGTCGAGCTGGGAGAGAGCTTCAAGCATATGCTATCAGAGATTTGAAAGATTGGTATAAAGATTCTGCAACACGGCCTTTGCCTGGAGTAAAGGCGCGCGTTCGGTATCGTTGCCTGCGATTACATCTTCGGCATCGGGATTGAAGACCACCGTGTCGCCTGCGCCGCTGATAAAGGCAACTTCTCCAGGTCGGCTCATGAAAGCTGTGTGCGGTTGCGCCTGTGAAAAAAGATCCACACCATAAAGGAAATCGTCGGCAGGGATACCAAGCTGTTTCAGAACAGTCGTGGCAATGTCAGGCTGGCAACCGAGGGTGGAGTCTCTGACACCGCCAACGGCAAGAGCCTTTCCTGCAAAAACAAGAGGTATGTGATGCCGCGACGGAAGACTTTCGAATTCATCGGGCCATGCGCCCTGGTGATCTGGGACTATTACAATCAGCGCCCTGTCGCCGCGCGGGCTCTGCGAAATACCATCGACAAGAGTTCCCAGGCAACTGTCGGCATATGCAAAGGCATTAAGGCGCGGGTCGCCTGCAAAGCGTTTACCGGCATAAGGAACATCGAAAGGCTCGTGACTGCTCGACGTCTGCACCACGCGGAACTGTGGCGAACGCCCTGGCTGTGTAGCAACCACATCCTGGAGTACCTTTTCCACAAGTTTGCCGTCGCATGCTCCCCACTTTCCCGTTTTGTCGGAAATCGGAAAATCCGCGTCGGAAATAATGTTCCGGAAGCCGCCGCCGACCAACAAAGCCTTCATATTGGTGAAATTTATATCACCGCCGTAATAATAACTGGTTTCATATCCCGCTCTGCCGAGTTCACGAGCCAGCGAAGGAAGCTTCTCCACCTTGTCGACGAATTTGAGTACGGAAGTCGAAGGCTGGCCAGGCAGTCCGTTGAGTATTGCAGGCAACGCACGGTCGGTACGAAAACTCGAGGCATAGAAATTGCTGAAAATTATCCCGGAATTCGCGATACTGTCGAGGCGCATCGCAATGCTGTCGCCATTGAGCGAGGGCATAAGATGAGCCGAAAAACTTTCAAGAATTACCAGATATATATCGGGGCGCTCAGTGTTCAGTATCGACGCATGGGCAGAGTCGGTTCCTGCCGTCGGCTGAACCGGCAAATACCGGCTCACTTCATCATCAGGCATGAATCTGTACTGGCTGGAATAGCCGTTGGAATGCGTGGCCGAATATAAAAGGCTGAAGGACGGATTCACCGCTGCGTGGTTGAGAAAGCGGTCGTGGCTGAAATAGGCCCGGCTCACGTTCATTGTCGACACGGTGAATCCTCCTCTTATAGGGATAAAGAGCAGACCCACGGCAACAGCCATGGCCAACGTGGCTTTCCAGGGACGGTGCGCCGTGGTTACCTTTCTCACTCCTGCAATTACCAGCAGAAGACTGATGGCGGTTCCTACCGCCACGAACGCCAGCACGGCGGCCGCAAGCTGCCATCCGGTGGCACTGGCAAGGGCAGCGGAAGGAGACGAGGCAAAATAGAACAGCGGCGTTGTGTCGAGTTTGAAATTCCAATAACCGTAGAGCGATGTATCAAGAATGAATATGGCGGATAGCGCGGCGCCGACAATACCGAAATATATTTTTAGCGTCAAGGCCGGCCAGCGCCCCGAAGTCCACAAGCGGACAATCTGCAGCAAGCCAGGCACGACTGACAGATAGCCTGCGACACAGAAATCCATCGGGAGGCCATGGAGAACCACATCCAGCCAATCGGCGGCAGAAACATCGCTAGGGGAATATATGAGCAGAAACAACAATTTTGCAACCACAAAAATGGCTACAAAAACCACATAGACCGTTATGAATCGTTTCAACGCTTTCTTCATTGCAGAAAAAATGGAAACGGAAGTCTCCACCTGTTTCAACTGCAAAATTAACGATTTTACGGGTCGCTGTCAATCCATTGCAGGATATCTTTTGCTAATTTATGGATAATTCATAATAAAGCGGCGGCTACCCTTTCGGATGCCGCCGCCTGTTCGATACGGTAAATTCAGAATTTGAAACCGGTGGAGATAATTATATTGTTGTTGGTGAGTGTGAGATCGGCCGAAGGGGTTTCAGTCACGCCCTGGTAGGGAGTATAGGCGTGGAAAGTCGCTCCCTTTCTGGTGTGCTGGTAGGTGAGGTCGATGTACCACGCCTGGTAGCGGTAGCCTATGCCGAAGCAGATGTTCTGTGTGTCCTTGTCGAAGGTGTATCCTGTGTCGGTGCCGGATGTGAATATCTCGGTGTGTCCGTTGGCGGCGGCATCGCGCACATTTGTTGTCTGATAGTTGTAACCGGCACGAAGGCTGAACTGTCTGGAAAGACGGTATTCCACGCCAAGACGTATTGTGTTGGATGCCTTGAAATAGTTCTTGATGTCGGTGTTCACCTTCTCATCGGAGGTATATCCCGAATCCCATCCGTTCCAGCTCTGGTAGCCCACTTTCATGCTTCCGTATGCTGCGTGCTCGTAGTCGAGGCTCACAATTGCCTTGTTGCCTATCACGAGGGATGCTCCCACCATGAATTTCCATGGCGTATTCAGTCGCCAGTTGTATTCAAAGTCGTCGGTATATTCTCGTCCGGAATTGGTGCGGCTGGAACCATTCACGGTGTAGTTGTATTCGGTTTCACCGTATCCGCTGCTGGTGAGGTGCATCCATGATGGCGTGTGCACCGCCAGGCCGATGCGCAACATTTCGAAAGGCCGCACAATTACACCGAATTTGAGATTCGCGCCCGTGCCGCTGACATATTTATTATTGTACAGTCCGAAGCCTGCGTTTCCGGTGGCAAGGTTGTCGCCATTGTTTGCATACACCAGCGCCCCGGCCATGCTCTCGCTGTAGTTGCTTTCGCGGGAATAAGACATGTCCACGATACCGACGCCAAGCCCCCAGAAAACAATGTCGGACACATTGCCGGCAAAGTCGATGTTGTACTCATCGGTATGGCCTCGCTCGCGGATGCTGTATTCGGCATCGCCCTCTGTTCCGTTCTGGAACAGGCCGGCATACGATGTCGCATTGCCGGTATTGTTGATCATCAGTGAATTGTAGGCCAGAATCGACAGCCAGTCGGCATCGCTGTCCAGATACGGATTGTAATCCTTGGACTTGTCGAAAAGCATGTCTGTGGAATTCGTTCCGTCGGTGAAGGCGGCTATGTAATTGGTCATCGACGACTCCGTGGGACGGTTGTAACCGTTGAAACGGCGGTCGAACGTAGCGATTCTGTTGTAGCTCACTCCCCAGTTGAATGTGCGCAAAGCACCTTTGAGGCGCGCGGTGCCCACATATCCGAAGTTGTCGTAGTAGGCTTTTGTGTGGTTGTTGCTGTAACTCCCCTGATCGGTTTCGGCCTTGTATGAGCGTATGCTTATATCAAAGCCAGTACCTACCTCGCTGTGGCGATACAGTCCGAGGCCTGCAGGATTCTGGGTCATCGAGGATATATCACCGCCCAGAGAGGTGAATGCGCCACCCATGCCCACAAAGCGGGCCGAGCCTCTGAGCTGGTTGCTACTCATGTTATATGCGTCGATGGCGCTTTGCGCCGAAGCCGTGGCCGATGCCATCAGGCACACGGAAGCCACCAGAATAATTTTTTTTCGCATATGTGGTATAGTTGACGTGTAGTGTTAGAGTATGTTCGGATTGGACTTATGCCAGGATTAGGAAATAATTTTCGAGCATGTTTTGAAATTGTGAGGAGGAGGAGTTATAAGGCGTTATATCGACTGAATGAAAACCGGTGACAGGCCGAAAAGTCATCCGGGATTTCATAAAGTTGAATTCAAACATACTTTTATATAAAACATCCGGCAGCCGCCAAAGTTCGACGGCTGCCGAAATAGTTGAGTTGTCAGCGACCCCGACCGCGTCCGCCGCCGCCACCGCCGCGCGAGCCGCTACCGGGCGCCCGGTACGAGCCGCCGCTGCCACGCGAGCTTCCTGAGTTGCCGCGGTTGTAGTTGCTGCGGTTGGTATTGTTGTTCGATGGGGTCCCATAGTTGTTGCGGCCACGGCGGTCGTTGTTTGTGGGTGTGCCGTAGTTGCTGTTACTGTTGCCAGGACGATAGCCCGGATTTACCTGAATGCCATTGTTGCCGGGGCGTCCGAAATTGCCGGGGCGGCTGCTGTTGCCGGGGCGACCGAAATTGCCGGGACGGCTGTTGGAAGGACGTCCGAAGTTGCCGGGTCGATAGCCGTTTGTTCCGGGACGCACATATTGCGGACGCGAACTGCCTGCATATGCCGGACGGTGCGGGCGCGAAGCTCCGGGGCGATTGTATCCCCAGTGTCCGGGATTGTACGACGGATACCAGGGATGTGGATGCCATCCCCACGACGGCCCCCACCAGGGGTCGTACGACCAAGACGGTCCCCACCAGGGGTTGCCCCACCACGGATTATAACCCCAGCAGGGTCGGAATCCCCAGCCGAAACTCCATCCCGGGGCGAAATTCCAGCTCAGGCTCCACGATGGCGACCACAGATAGTCGTAGGCAGGCCATGGATTATAGCTGCCGACAGGGTCGATGCTGTTTATAACATACACATTGATATCCTGCTGCGAAGGGGTCTCGTAGTAGTAGTCCATCAAAGTGGTGTCGCCGCTGGCACTCACGATGTCGGGATTGTGGAAGCGCTCGATACGCCTGGTATAGCTGAAGCCGGTTTCTGGCAGTGTGCTTTTGGTTCCGCCCGGGGCGGTGCCGTTGCGCCGGTTATATGTGTCCACATCCATTGCCAGCGGTTTGGCACTACCGTCGGTATATGTGTCGGCAGCTCCAAGTCCGGCGGCCTGTTCGCGCGCGGCCTGTGCGGCACGGGCGGCCGCCAAGGCCTTTTCGGCTTCGGCACGGGCTTTTGCCGCCTGCGAAGGCGAGTAGTAAAGGTCGTCGTCGTAATAGTCCTGCGCACTCACACAGGGAACAGCCACCGCAGCGAGTGCGATTGCCATTGCATACAATCTGGCGATTCTTTTCATGAGGAGTATATTGTCTTGTTTATATTTTCTGTAAAACAGGCTTTTAATATAAGACACAATGGATGACTTATAGTTTAGCAAAACTACGAAATAAAATCATATTTTCTCGCCTTAACGGCACTTCGGGTCGCTTCCTTTAGCAATTTTTATCAATTGTTATACATGATGTTCGCGTAACTACAGAATTACGTTTACCTTATTTCGCTAATTTTGCATATTGAAATGGAAGAATTCTTTATAAGCCTGCGAAATATTCTTGCCTATAATCCGGCAGAACCGATGCTGTTCAACACAGGGTTGTTTCTTGTCCTGTTCACAGCTTTTCTGCTGCTGTATCATGCCGTAAAGGGTCACAGAAAGCTCAAGGCGCTGATTGTTATCGCGTTCTCTCTATATTTCTACTATAAGTCCAGTGCCGACTGTGTATTTATTCTCGCCGGAGTCTGCCTGAGCGACTATCTGCTGGGGTTGTGGCTCGACAGAACCGGCCGTCGATGGCTGCGCCGCCTGATTGTGGGCATCAATGTGGCAGTGAATCTCGGCATGCTGGTGTATTTCAAGTATATCAACCTGATAGGCTCCGCCCTGGCCTCGATTGCCGGCAGTTCTTTCGACCCTCTGGATGTTATCCTTCCGGCAGGCATCTCATTTTTCACATTCCGCTCCATCAGCTATATGGTGGACATCTACCGCGGGCAACTGAAAGCATGCCGGAACTTTCTGGATTATGCATTTTTTCTGACTTTCTTCCCGCCGCTTCTTGCCGGCCCGGTAGTAAGAGCCAAAGACATGCTTCCACAGATAGCCTCCGGCGGCCAACCCTCCCGGGATATGACCTCCGAGGGCCTGTTTCTGATAATGACCGGACTCATCAAGAAAGTTGTGGTAGCCGACTATATCAGCAGCAATTTCGTAGACCGGATATTCGACAATCCCCTCCTCTATTCCGGATTTGAGAATTCCATGGGATGCATAGGATTCACCATACAGCTGTATTGCGACTTCTCCGGATATTCCGACATGGCCATAGGGCTGGCGCTCCTTCTCGGATACAGGTTCAAGGACAACTTCATGGCTCCATTCAAATCGCAGAGCCCCAGCGAATTCTGGAGCCGCTGGCACATATCGCTGTCGACCTGGCTGCGCGACTACCTGTATATCCCTCTTGGGGGCAACCGGCACGGGAAAGCGAGGATGCACATGAACCTCATAACAACCATGGCACTCGGAGGTCTTTGGCACGGAGCCTCGTGGATGTATGTCATATGGGGACTATACAACGGTTTTCTACTTGTAGCACACAAGATTCTGCATCGGATATGGCGTCTGCCAGAGTCCCTGAAAGGCACAGCAGTGGTAAAGGTTGCCAATATAGCCATCACCTTCACACTGATGGTAGTCGGATTCACCATCTTCCGCGCGCCATCTATGCAGACAGTAAGCGAAATCGCGACCCAGATTTTCACAAACTTCCATCTTTCGGTAGCGCCCCAGTTCATCGAGGGATATGCCATGATTGTCCTGGCCATGTTCCTTGGTCTGGCGGCTCACATGGCACCACGAAGATGGACGTTGTCGGCTTCGGGCGCATACGTTACCATGCCGGTGTACTGGCAGGCCGCCCTGTTGGCCGCCGCGTTATTCTTTGTAGTACAGGCGCGCCAGAGCGAGATTGTGCCTTTCATATATCTGCAATATTGAGCACACTCCGCCCATTCCGGCTCATTTTGCCGAAAACTGTAATTTTAGTAATTTTGCACTGACAGCAATAATACAACATATGGCATCAAAAACACACAACCGCACAAGCCTGCTCACAGTCTTGTTGCTGATAATATGCGGCACATTGACTTCCGCCGCCCAGCAGCCCGCATCGGCCCCGGTGCGATGGCGCACAATAGTCAGAATGACTTCGGCGACCACCGGCACAGTCACTTTCCGTGCCCTTGTGGCATCAGGCTGGCACCTTTACGGTCTCGACATGCCCAAGGGAGGGCCCAAAGCCACCACTTTCGACCTCTCGGAATCAGCAGGAATGGAATTCACAAGCCCTGTGACACCAGCCCGCGAACCGGTCAAAGCCATCGACCCGCTTTTTGGCCAGGAACTTCAGTGGTGGGACTCCAATGTGCAGTTCACCGTAAGCTTCCGCCTTACGGAACCCCGCGACAAGGCACGGCTAAAAGCAGCCATAGGATACATGTGCTGCGACGGCACCACATGCCGTCCTCCTGTAACCGAACGCATTTCAGCACCAATACCTGAATACAACGCACAATGACTCGACGCATAACTTTCTTCCTGGCCATGCTTATGGCCACTGTGGCCACCGCGTTCGCCGCCATAGAAGAACACGTACAATGGGAAGCATCGCTTGAAACAGGCTCCGACGCCTCCAGCGCCACCCTGATAGTAAAGGCTGAGATTGCCGACGGATGGCATATCTACGGACTTGAAATGCCCGACCTCGGCCCCGATGCCGGCATTCCGGATCCCACCACTCTTACTGTTATTTCTCCCGACGAATCAGTAAAAGCCGACGGCGCCCTGTCATGCACAGCTCAGCCAACCATGCACTTCGACAGTTTCATGCGCCTTAACATGCCTTGGCTCAGCGGAAACTTCGAATTGCGCCAGCCTCTGGAAATAGATACCTCGAAAGCCACCACGGTGCGTGCCACAGTGCGCTACATGGCCTGCAATGAATCGTCGTGCACTCCTCCGGCTCGCTTCGACATCGACATTCCCATTCCCGGCGCCACCGCGTCGCCTGCCACACAGCAAGTTGCTGAAACTGCAGCCCCCGCCACGGCGCCACAGCCTTCGGTTGCCTCAACTTCCGACAGCAGGTCCCAACAGTGGTGGGAACCCGTGGAACTGTCGGCAGCAAGCAATCAGCAAAGCAACTGGATGATTCTTCTCCTGGGATTCGCCGGCGGCCTTATCGCCCTAATGACACCCTGCATATGGCCCATGATTCCCATGACAGTGAGCTACTTTCTCAAACGCAGCCGTAGCCGTCGCAGAGCCATCGGCGATGCAGCGACATACGCCGGCAGCATCCTGCTCATTTTCCTGGTGCTCGGTCTGGTGCTCACGCTTATTTTCGGCCCCGGGAAACTAAACGAGATTGCCACCGGTGCGGTATTCAACCTCATTTTCTTCGCAATGCTGGTATTCTTTGCGATAAGCTTCTTCGGTGCCTTCGAAATCAAGCTGCCCTCGAAGTGGACAAATGCCGCCGACGCAAAAGCCGGCAGCGCAGGAGGTATTGTGGGCATCTTCTTCATGGCGTTCACTCTGGTGCTTGTGTCCTTCTCCTGCACAGGCCCCATTATCGGCACTCTGCTGGTAGAGGCATTCAGCCAAAGCAGCATAGTAGGTCCTTTGCTGGGCATGGGAGGTTTCGCCCTGGGACTTGCCCTGCCGTTCGGCCTGTTTGCCTTTTTCCCGTCCATGCTTAAAGAGCTTCCCAAATCTGGTAGCTGGCTGAACACCGTAAAGGTTGTACTGGGATTCATCGAACTCATACTTTCCCTCAAATTCCTCTCTGTGGCCGACCTCGCCTACGGATGGCGGATTCTCGACCGCGAAGTGTTCCTTTCGTTGTGGATTGTCCTGTTCGTGCTCCTGGGCCTGTACCTGTTAGGGAAACTCCGTTTCAGCCACGATTCACCCTCGGACCACACTCCCGTGAGCCGCTTCTTCCTGGCGCTGGCATCGCTGGCTTTCGCGGTATATCTGGTACCCGGACTCTGGGGCGCCCCGCTTAAGGCAGTGAGCGCCTTCGCTCCGCCGCTGTACACTCAGGACTTCAACCTCTACGGCGGCGAATTCCGCCACTACGACGACTACGAGCAAGGCATGGCAGCAGCTGCCGCCGAAGGAAAACCCGTACTGGTGGACTTCTCCGGATACGCCTGCGTAAACTGCCGCAAAATGGAAGGCGCAGTATTCGATACTCCCGCCGTCCGCGGCATCCTCGAACGCGATTATGTGATGATTGTTCTCATGGTTGACGACAAGACAGCTCTCCCTCAGCCAATGACAGTGGAAGAAAACGGCCGCACCGTTGTCCTCGAAACCGTCGGCGAAAAATGGAGCTATCTCCAGCGCCACAAGTTCGGCACCAACCAGCAGCCATTCTATATACTCCTGGACAACGAAGGCAAGCCTTTGGAAGCCCCTCGGGCACACGACGAAAACGTGGGTGCGTTCGTGGGATGGCTGGAAACAGGAGTACAGAACTACAAAAATCTCTGACATGCGACACACAAGAGAAGAAAAACTCGAAGCCCTCGGGCGAGTTCTCGACACTCTCGACATCCTGCGGGTAAAATGCCCGTGGGATGCCAAGCAGACGAATCACAGCCTGCGGGCTAACACAATAGAGGAAGTATATGAACTCGCCCAGGCCCTGGTAGAGGAACGGCCGGAGGAAATCCGCAAGGAACTCGGCGATGTGCTGCTCCATATTTTCTTCTACGCCAAAATCGGTAGCGAGAGCGACAGCTTCGACATTGCCGATGTGGCCGACGCGCTAAACCACAAACTCATATTCAGGCATCCGCACGTGTTCGGCGATGTCAACGCCGACAACGCCCATCAGGTGGAACTGAACTGGGAACAGATCAAGCTTAAGGAAAAGGACGGCAACCACAGCGTATTGGGAGGTGTACCCTCCGCATTGCCGGCTCTGGTGAAGGCGTTCCGCATCCAGGAGAAAGCCGCCAATGCCGGCTTCGACTGGGAGAAACCCGAAGATGTATGGAGCAAGGTCGATGAGGAGAACAACGAGGTGCGCCAGGCCATAGCATCCGGCGAGTCAGACAGCATCGAGGCTGAATTCGGCGACCTGCTGTTCGCCACAGTTAACGCCTGCCGCCTCTACGGTATCAATCCCGAGAACGCCCTCGAACGCACAAACCGCAAATTCATTTCCCGCTTCAATGCCATCGAGGAATCGGCACTCAGCCAGGGCATATCGCTAAAAGACATGTCGCTGGAGCAGATGGATGCCGCATGGAATCAGGCCAAAGCAGCCGAAGGCAGCGAATGAGACTCTGCATCACCGAGAAACAGAGCGTGGCGGCAAGCATAGCCGCCATAGTGGGTGCCGACCGCCGCTGCGACGGCTACTACCAGGGAGACAACATTCAGGTGACCTGGACAATAGGTCACCTGTGCTGCCTCATGGAGCCGCACGACTATTCGCAGCAGTGGAAACACTGGTGTCTCAGCCAGCTGCCCATGCTACCCGAACGCTACGACATAAAAGTTATTGATGACAAAGGCATCCGCCGGCAGTTCGACGTGGTGAAGTCGCTCATCAAGAGTGCCGACGAAATTATAAACTGCGGTGATGCCGGCCAGGAGGGAGAACTCATACAGCGCTGGGTGATGAAACTCGCTGGCGCGGGATGTCCGGTCAGCCGACTGTGGATTTCCTCTCTGACCGACGAGAGCATACGCGAGGGATTCGAAAGTCTCAGGCCGCAGGCCGAGTTCGACAACCTATTCTATGCAGGCCTTTCACGTGCAATCGGCGACTGGATTCTCGGCATGAACGCCACACGGCTCTACTCTCTCAAATTCTCCACACCCGGGCATGTGCTGTCGATAGGCAGAGTACAGACCCCCACACTCGCACTGATTGTGCGGCGCCAGCGCGAAATTGCCGAGTTCGTGCCCCACGACAGCTGGGAACTACACACAAGCTACCGCGATACCGACTTCACCTTCACCGGCGACCGCTTCGAAAAAGAAGCCGACGGTCTCGCTGTGGTGGAGCGCATAGCGCCCGCAACGTTCAGCATCACCGACATAAGCAGAAAAAAAGGACGCGAGGCCCCACCACGGCTCTTCGACCTCACGAGCCTGCAGGTGGAATGCAACAAAAAATTCGGATGGAGCGCCGACACCACTCTTCGGCTGATCCAGAGCCTGTACGAAAAGAAACTGACCACATATCCACGCGTCGACACCACTTACCTCAGCGACGACATATACCCTAAAGTAGGCGGCATACTTAAAGCGATGACGCCATATGCCCAGTTCACCTCACCGGTACTCGCCAAAGCCATCCCGAAAAGCAAAAAGGTGTTCGACAATGCAAAAGTGACCGACCACCATGCAATCATACCCACCGGACAAAGTCCCTCGGGAATAGATGTGGACGAGAAACGGCTGTATCACATGGTGGCGATGCGGTTCATAGCGGCGTTCTATCCCGACTGCATCTTCGAACAGACCGTTGTGAACGGAAAAGCCGACAACTGCGAGTTCCGTACTTCCGGCAAGGTGATTCTCGATCAGGGTTGGCGCGTACTGTTCCCTTCCAAGGCCGACAAAAACGAAAAGACCAACGATGCAGAACTGGCCATTCTCCCGGAATTCACCGTAGGCGAAAGCGGAGGCCACACTCCTTTCCTGGCAAAGAAAACATCGCAGCCTCCAAAGCCCTACACCGAAGGTACCCTTCTGAGGGCTATGGAAACAGCAGGCCGCACTATCGACGACGAGGAGCTGCGCGAATCGATGAAGGACAACGGCATAGGCCGTCCATCGACCCGTGCCGCGATTATCGAAACCCTTTTCAAGCGCCGCTATATCTATCGCGACAGGAAGAATCTTGTGGCGTCGCAAGCCGGCATAGACCTTATCGATACAATCGATGAGGAACTGCTGAAATCGGCCCGCCTGACAGGACTCTGGGAAAACAAACTGCGACGGATAGAGCGCGGCGACTACTCGCCGGCAGCTTTTGTGCGCGAGATAAGCGAAATGATACGCAAGATAGTCGCCGACGTGATGGCTCTCGACGGAAACCGGCGTATCGCTCCGGCAGCAGAACCTGAAAAGCACCCATTGCCTGCAAACGCCGACTCATCCGAGGCCGACGGTTCCGCCAAAACCAAGCCCAAGACCCGGCGGATAACAAAACTCGAACAGGTGGCATGCCCGGTGTGCGGCAAAGGACACCTCGTGCGCGGACGCACTGCTTTCGGCTGCAGCGAATACAGCTCGGGCTGCCGTTTCCTTCTGCCCTTCGAGCAATGCCCCGCCGACACAAAACCCGGCGTGATAAACCGTAAAATAAATTCCACCAGATGATGTGGCAATGGATTGCCGTGGCCATCGTTGTCGTTCTGGCGGCAATCGCTCTTGTCCGTAGCCTGCGGCGTGACCCTTGCGCAGGATGTTCGCTGAAACAGCAATGCAAAAAGAAATCTCCGCAGCGTCCGGATTCGGGACACTGCGGAGACCGTTGTTACAACCGGCGCCGTCCTTAACGCGGCATCAGTGTGGTTGAGGTGCGGAAAACTGCGTTGACTGCATTGAGTCCGAGTTCGTAGCGACCCATATACATACCGCCTTCCGTATATAGCTGTCCGTAGCAGGGTTCGGTGTATTCGGCATAACCCGAAGCGCCAAGCTTGTACGATGTAATGAAAATCATTCCGCTGTTGGAGTCGACAGCGATGGCCGCAGGATATTCCACCGGTTTTGTCACCATTTCCGAACGGCGCACTTTGCCTTCCATATCATAGACAGTGTAGGTGACATCGCCACCGGTCACAGGAGAATTGATTACAAAGAGGTCTTTGTCGCGGATAGCCATCAGTGTGCCAGGAGCGATATCGCGTGTAACGGAGCCTGTGATTTTCTTTACAGTAGCGGGGATGTCGTTATAGTTGCCCATGGTTATCACAAACACATCGGTGCCGTTGGTTGCCATTTTTGTGGGGTTGAGTCCTACCTGCAACTTCTCCACCTCTTTCCAGGCTGCCACATCCACCACGCTCACACTGCTGTTGATGTTGCCGTTCATCCAGTTATCGCCGTCGGAGTTCGCCACATAGAGAGTCCCGTCGGCTGTGAGTGCCATCTGTTCGGGATTCGGGCCTACGGCGAGCGTTTTCTCGACAGTCATGCTCACAGTATCTATACATGCCACATGTCCGCTGTAGAGGCTCGCATAAACCTTTCCTGCCGCAGCAGTGAATTCGCGCGGTTTACCGGTTCCTGCCGGTGGCACGATACTGGATTTGATTTCCAGAGTAGTCGCGTCAACAACCCATATGATATTGGAGTCGAATACGGCGATATACATTTTTGTTCCGTATATGAACGCGCTTTGTGGTGTGTCGCCAACCTGCACGCCGTTGCGGGCAAGGAATGCCTGCTGGGTAGCCGAGCCTTTCTCTATGTCGATTGCCGTTACCGAACCCGGCACGTGCATTCCCTGCACGCCATTATTGATAACATAGACACCCGTAGTAGTATCCACCGCCATAGGGGATTCGGGATCGTCGGAGCAGGCTCCGGCCGCAAGCAATGGCAATAATGCCAGCAAACGGAATTTCTTGATGCTGAATGACATTTGATTTGTATTTTGATGATTGGTTTATATGTCTATCGCCACAGAAGCATCCCATGCCCTTCCTGGCATAGGATAGCGTGAAACAATTTCATACTGGGTGTCGAACACATTGTTAAGGTCGACACGGAATGTAAGCAGACATTTGCCGACCTGCAATTTCCGGAAAAGCCCCAGCCCCCATTCCGTATAGCCCTTAAGCCTCGATATGGGTTGATTGGAATTGGTGCCGTAGCGCTCGCTCACACCGGTGCCATGCACCACGAAGTTTACCCACGGATTCTCATAGGTTACTGAAAGGCTTCCGCTGTGCTCAGGTGTATATGCCACCTGCTTGTTGTAATCGGCAGCCGAAGGGTCGGTACGCGGCGCCACGCGCTGGTAGGAATAGGACAACGCACCCGAAAGGCTATGGTTCCCTGTAATGCACACTGTCGCTCCGGCTGTGATATCCACTCCGATGGCGCGCACTTTGCCTACATTGACCATCGACCAGATGAACATGTTGCGCGGTATCGCCACAATACGGTCCTGCACTATATTATAGTAAGCGTCGGCAGTGAAAACACCGCTGAACATTGCGCCGGGTCTGCCACACTGAAATGTCGCACCTATATTGAACTGGTCGGTTGTCTCAGGCCGCAACTCAGGAGAGCCGGTTGTTCCGTAATAAGAATCGGCAAAAGTAGGCATCCGGAATATATTCTTATAGGACAAGCGCAGAAACAACAACCTTTCCTCCCATGGCCTCAGCGAAAACGAGACCGATGGAGACAGACGCGTGGCATCGCGTCCGAGACTGTTGTCGTGGTGGCTCAGAAGCAGACGCGCAATTGCCAGGACAGGGCCTCCGCGATAGCGGCCTGACACGCATGTCAGGATGGAGTTGCGGCTGGGGTTGCTGCGGTATCCACGGCTGCTCCGCAATGCACTGTAATTGTAGTCGGCAGCAATTGATGTGCTCCAATGGCCGTTGACACTCCACAAAGCCGAAGCGCTGGCAAACGCCTGCCGCTGATAGTAGCGGTCGTCGAGCTTGCCTCCGGCATAGCTTGGCGATTCATCGCGATAGCGCGAGGCATCCCAATTGAATTTTGCAGCCGCCTGCCACCGCACTCTTTCCCCTGCCCTGCCTTTCCATAGAGTCTGCCCGAAAAAGTTTCTCTCGAGCAAACGTTCGTGGCTTTCGGGATTGTATAAGGTGACGGCACCCGGCAGACGGCGGCCGTTATGGTAGTAATACACCTTGGCCGAAGCCTCCACTCCAGCCGTTGCTTTCCATGCCCAGTCGGCCTCGCTACGAACTGCATTCATACGGCTGTTGTTGCGCCGCTCGCGCGTGGTGACAGTGCCATTGACAAGGGTGAAGGGATAATCGTTCACGGCGTGCATATAATCCACCGCAAGTGATGCCGAAGAGTTTACGCCGATGGATTTGGCAGCACAGAACGATGGATTCACCATCCCGAAACTGCCCGCACGCACAAATGCGGACAGCATCGACTGCTTTTCTCCACCGAGCACGGCTGCCGCGGCCGATACCATTCGCACCGTCGCAGCCGAGGCAGCTTCCGTTGCAGTACCGGCGATATCGTTGTCATCTCCCACTATCAACGACAGGGATTGCAGATTCTGTGGTTGGTAGCGCGAAAAGTCGACATAGCCGTTCTGGCTGTCCGACACCGGGAGGCCATCATAAATCAAGCCGGTGTGTGTAGCTCCAAGCCCGCGGACACTCACTGTTTTCATTCCGCCTGCACCGCCATAGTCGCGTATGTTCACACCCGGCAAACGATGCAAGGCATCTGCAATGTCGGTAACGCCACTGCTGAGCATGGTTTCGGAACTGAGAGTATATTCAGGGACAGATGCCAAGACTCCGGGCCTGGGAGCGAAAGCCCGCACTTCCACCTCGCGAAGCCGTTCCACACTGTCGACACTGGTTGTGTCCGCCCCGAATCCGGCAACTGCCGGAATAAGCGCACAAAGTGTCGCTGCCGCAGGCAGCACACGATTTATGTAAGATAGCACCATAAATCTCTGCCGTTCCTCGACGGCTTTTGTTTAAACATACGCCAAGGCAGGTCTTCGGACTTATTTCTTCTGCCGGCGCCTTCCCGGACTACTATGGCGTAATCCAGTGGCTGTTGCCGCCAGTGCGCCATCGGTGGCGCCTGATGAAAAATACCGCAGCGGGACTGTCGACGGGATTCTCACCCGTGTTCCCTCTTGCCCGGAGCATGCGCTCCAACCTTGGCGTTGCAAAAATATACATTTTTTTTGAATCGTGAAAAAATCTGCTGTCGCGCCCCTTCCTAACATCTTGCCTTATATACAGAAATGATAGGCAAGAGAATACAAAAAGAGGCTACACCATGTGTGGCATAGCCTCTTTTAAGTTCTATTCTACGAAATTATTCGCCGGGGATGATTGCCTCGGAGGGGCATACAGATGCGCAGGTGCCGCAGTCGATGCAGGTGTTGGGGTCGATAACGTAGATTTCGCCTTCGGATATTGCTTCTACGGGGCATTCGGGGAGGCAGGTGCCGCAAGCGACACATTTGTCGGTGATTACGTAAGCCATTTCTGGTTGTAAATTAGAAAGTTATACGGATTGTTGTCAGTGTCGGTTATATACGTTGCAAATATAGTGCTTTCTTTTGAATCAACGCACAATCTGCTTGAAAGTTTTGCCTCCCTGGCGGACAATATAGAGTCCGGGAGCAAGCGCAGCGCTGTCCACACGCATGCCTTGCAGGTTGTAGTACTCGGCGGCAGCGTCGGTGTCGACAACGGGTGTATCCACAGATGCAGTGGCGGCGTCGATATAGTCGGAAAGAACCACATACATTTCGTTAACCATGACAAGTTCCTCGGTATCCTCGTCGAACTCACCAATCTGGGTGGTATAAGTGAGAGGATATCCATATGTCGGGTCGTATGTGAGTGTGCCTGTGCTGATGTTGTCAACAATGGCCTCGCCCATAAATTCCGACTCGTTCTTCAGCAATGTGAGGTAGCCATATGCATCGTACATTTCAGTATCGATGTATTTCTCCATATAAGGCTCACCATCCTCGTCGGCTTCGAAGGTTTCGGTCAGCCTTACGCTTCCGAAGTTGTCGAGATATTCCACGCTTACTGTCGCCTTTGCTTCATATCCCTGGATTTCTCCGGTGCGCACTACGGTGTGTCCGTTTTCGGTATATGTAGCCACTACATCGACATTATCTTCAGGGTTGACAATGTGCGCCGACAGGATGCGGTTGCCTCCCGCGTAGAGATCGGTGGCGGAAGTGATCTGGCCGTCGGTTCTCTCCCACACGATGGATGTCACTTTTGCGGACTCAACCCATGCGTAATCACCTATGTTATAGTCGTAGGTAAGGTCGGACTGGATGATGGTGGCAGCTTTGCCATCGGTACCATACTCTACGGTAAGCCGCATTATGGGGTCGAAGATTCCGTTATAGAGCACAGCGCGCTCCATGGATATGATGTTTCCATTGGCATCGCGGGTGATTGTCTGGGTATAGTTATTGCCCAGCTGCTCCCACTGGTTGGATAACCACATCCATGAGTATGCAGCGGTTACAAAGCTGGTGAGCTTGCTGTCGTACTGGGTGGTTGAACGGGTGGAATTCTCGAAATCAGTTCCATTGGAGCTGATGGTTACGAGTTTCTCCACCGCCATGCCGTTGTCATTGTAAGTGGTCTGCTCGCGTACTACAGAGCCGTCTTCGGTGGATTCGATGGATTCATCGATTATACGACCGGCACGGTCGTATGTGGTATTGTAGATATCGACAGGCACCCATTCGCCTTCCCATGCGCTCACTTCCTGATGCTTAGGGCACCAGATTGCAGCTGCGCCGGCTGCTTTCGCAGCCTTACGGGTACGCGCGGCTTCAGGAGTGGAGACAGCCGGAGTGTGCTTGAAGCGAGGCGTTGCCTGGGCGCTGAAGCCACCGGCAAGAATGGCCATGACAAGAGTGAGGGTAAAACTTTTTTTCATACGCAAAAATTTGTAATTTGCCGGAGCAGACAGCGGAAAGGCCGTCTGCTCCGGCGTTGTCATATAGTCTTTATGAATCAGTGGCTGGCAATGTCTGCCGCTATCCGTGCGGCGAGTTCCTCGGCTTCACGGTCGGTGTGCGCTTCGGCATAGATACGCACTATCGGTTCTGTGTTGCTCTTGCGCAGATGCACCCACGAATTTTCGAAATCGATTTTCACACCATCGATATCGGTGATGCGCTCTGCTGCGTACTTTGTCTTTATGTCGCACAGAATGGCATCGATATCCAGTTCCGGTTTGAGCTGGAATTTTGTCTTGAAGATGCTGTACTGCGGATATTGCTTACGCAGTTCGCTCACCTTCTTGCCGCTTTTGGCCAGCAGGGTGAGGAACAAAGCCACACCCACCAGGGCATCGCGGCCATAGTGGAGTGCCGGATATATGACTCCGCCATTTCCTTCGCCACCGATTACCGCACCGGTACGACGCATCTCGGTAGTGACATTGACTTCTCCTACCGCTGCCGACGAATAAGTGCAGTCATGGGCGGCCGTGACATCGCGTAGAGCGCGCGACGAACTCAGATTGCTCACTGTCGGCCCGGGAGTGATGCCCAGAACATAATCGGCGACGGATACCAGTGTGTACTCCTCGCCGAACATATTTCCGTCCTCGCAGACAATGGCCAGACGGTCGACGTCGGGATCGACAACAAAGCCCACGTCGGCACCAGATTCGCGCACCAGAGCCGCTATGTCGGTGAGATTTTCGGGGATAGGTTCGGGATTGTGGGCAAACTCGCCTGTAGCCTGGCAATTCAGACGCACGACATTCTCGACCCCCATAGCCTCAAGCAGTTCGGGAATTGCAAATCCGCCTACCGAATTCACTGCATCGACAGCCACTTTGAATCCGGCATTGCGCACAGCTTCCACATCGACGGCTTCCAGTGCGAGCACCTGCTCGATGTGCCGGCGTGTATAAGTAGTGTTGGTGTACACTTTGCCCAGACGTTCCACCGGGGCGAACTCAAAATCGGCATCTGCGGCCATTTCAAGCACACGGGCACCTTCGGCTGCGTTGAGGAATTCGCCGTTCTCATTAAGAAGCTTCAAGGCGTTCCACTGGCGTGGATTGTGTGAAGCCGTGAGAATAAGACCACCGCAAGCATTTTCGCCTGTAACCGCCAGTTCGGTGGTGGGTGTGGTGGCAAGGTCAATGTCGACCACATCGAAGCCCATGCCCGTGAGTGTGCCTATGACAAGCTGTTTCACCATAGGGCCTGAAAGGCGGGCATCACGGCCAACCACTATCGTGCGCCCGGGGCGCGTGGTGTTCTGTGCCGTGAAGGCTGCGAAGGCAGCAGTGAACTTGACGATGTCGATGGGTGTAAGACCATCGCCGGCGGCTCCGCCTATTGTGCCGCGGATACCGGAAATGGATTTAATGAGTGTCATAACAGATGAATATAGACGGTTGTGTTTTATTTCTTCAGATTGCCGGACGGTCGTATGTGAGGGTGTAGAGGAACGGCTGCACATTTGTCTGCTCCTCCACTACGCCCATCTGGCTTTTGATAACAAGATTCACGCGGCAATCGACGGGCAGCAGGGCCAGCGGTCTCTGTATGCCCGCACCCCACTGGTACGATCCTTGTAGCTGGTAATTGTTGTAACGGAACCAGCAAGGAACAAGCGTGAGGTTGTTACCGCCACCCTGTGGCAGTTTGCCATCTTTATAGTTGCCAAGCGCATAGCGGGTATAGCGGAAATAGATCTGCTCGTTGTCCTTGACTTTGTTGCCCTTTGTTCCGGCATCGAGCACCTGCATGTAGAGCATGCCGTCTTCGTCGATACGGTAATATGGCGCATCAGGGCCTGTGATGAACACTGTGTCGGCAGGTATTTCAAGCTCAACGGTCTGGTCGGCCAGAAAATTGTTGACACTTTGGTTTTCAATATTGAGCAGGTTGGCATAGCTTTGGTCGTCGTCGCAAGCGCCCAACGCCAGAGCCGCCACCATTAGTGATAGTATTCGGAGTGTTTTCATCGGCTTTTCAGCTGAGGTATTTTTCTTTATTATCTTTCAAAATGTTACGGAAGTATTCCGCGGCTTCTTCGAGAGTGCCGTGATAATCGCCGCCGGCAGCATTGAGATGTCCGCCTCCATCGAAATGTTCGGAGCATACAAGGTTTACGGGGAAATCGCCAACACTGCGCATACTCACCCGGATGCAGTCGGATTCCTGGCGCATGAAAGCGCTGTATCTGACTCCTGGAATTGACAACGGACGATTCACAAGACCTTCTGTATCGCCTTTGGTGTAGTGGAAACGGTTGAGCTCGTCGCGGCTGAGCGTAATCAGCGCCGCCGAAAACTCCGAGAAAACCTCCATCTTCTTAAGAATGGCATAGGCATTGAGCCTCATGCAGTTCTCCGATACCGTTCCGAAAAGTTCGCGGCACAGCGCTTCCTTATCCGCGCCTTTCTTTATCAGCTCGGCCTCTACGGTATAGAGTTCCGGATCGGAGCAGTTGTAGGAGAAGTTGCCGGTATCGGTCATCATTCCGGCAAGGATGCATTGCGCGGCGTTCTTGTCAATCTCGTTGAACAGCTCCAGCCTGCAGAGAAGGCGGAACAGAAGATACGCGGTAGCGGCCATCTCCGGATGGGAAATAATCACATCTGCCTCCAAATCGGGATTCAGATGATGGTCTACCAGGATTTTATGCGCCTTGCATTCCTCAAGCAGTGGCTTGAGGCTGCCAATCCTCGATGGTTCGTTGAAATCCAGACAAAGAACCAGACCGGCACGGTCGAACAGCCGCCGGGCAAAATCAGGATACTTGGATGCTATCACTATCTCCTTTGCTCCCGGAAGACATTTCAGCTGACCCAGAAAATTATCCGGTACAAGAATCTTGACTTCCTTGCCGAGAGATGTGAGCACGTGCGACGCCGCCAATGCCGAACCCACGGCATCGCCATCGGGCGACATATGCGAGACTATGAGTATATTGTCCGCCTTGTCGATAAGCGCCTTCGCCAGGCGTACGTTCTTTTCGTCGATTATACGCGAAATCATTGTTTCTAACACAAGCCAACAAAAGGCATTGGCCAGTGCAAAGATAGCATTTGTCGGGCGAAGACACAACGTCGCAGGCTCCCGCGTATAATTCCGCTGGAGCCTGCGCTACTATTTTCGTATGAAATAAAATTCAGCAGATTAATTCATTGGCTGCACGAAGCCAATGGCTTGCCGAGATGCACCTTAAGCTTTTTTAATTATTGCAGCCCAGTCGGCAAGGCGCTTGTCGGTGATTTCCGGGCGGTTGACTTCGTCGAGCAACAAGCCGTACATCGTGTTTCCGTCGGTGGCTTCGGAATGCTCGTAATCATATACATCGGCAGGATACTCGCCGACAAGCACAGCTTCGGTAGGTTCCATTCTCTTGCGGATTTCACCAACCGCATTGCAGAAGGTATCGGTCATACTTTCGTCGCCCAGACCGAAGATGGCCATTTTATGGTCTTTGAGGTTGAGAGCGCCGGCACCGTCGAGGAAGTCGTACCAGTCGTCCTGCAGTTCTCCGCTTCCCCATGTGGAGCTGCCCAGCACCATCAGGCGGTAGTCGCCCAGGACAGAAGGTGCGGTATCGGCCACGTTGTGGATGTCCTCGTCGGATACGCCCAGGAGTTTGCCGAGCTTATGTGCCACCTCTTCGGTGGTTCCGGTTGTGGAGCCGTAGAATATGCCTATATCTTTCATTGTGTCGTATTTTGATTATGTTAAAGATATAACAGCCAGAGCCCCCACTCTGTTCATCGAAAAGCGGATTGCAATGAACGACAACACGAAAAGGGAGCCGCGGCGCATATGCCACAGCCCCCTTCGGTTGGGTATCTTTTATTCGGAAGGAATCAGATTACGCCCTGGCCCATCATGGCGTGTGCCACTTTCATGAAGCCGGCGATATTGGCGCCCTTCATGTAGTTGATGTAGCCGTCGGGTTCCACACCGTATTCCAGGCACTGTGTGTGGATGTCGGTCATGATTGTGTGCAGACGCTGGTCCACTTCTTCGGCACCCCACTGGAGATGAATGGCATTCTGGCTCATTTCGAGACCGGATGTAGCGACACCACCGGCGTTCACAGCCTTGCCGGGAGCATATACCGTGCGGGATTCGATGAAAGCGTCGATGGCTTCGGGTGTGCAGCCCATATTGGACACTTCGGCAACCATCTCGACGTTGTTGGCGATGAGCTGACGGGCGTCGTCGCCGTTGAGTTCGTTCTGGGTAGCGCAAGGCAATGCGATGTCCACTTTCTGCTCCCAGGGTTTACGTCCTGCGTGGAACACAGAGCCGGCGAAACGTTCGGCATAGGGAGCCACGATGTCGTTGCCGGAAGAACGCAGCTCCAGCATGTAGTTGATTTTCTCCATATCGAGTCCGGCGGGATCATAGATATATCCGTCGGGGCCGGAGATGGTGACAACCTTGGCACCCAGCTCGGTAGCTTTGAGGGCAGCGCCCCATGCCACATTGCCGAAACCGCTGATGGCTACTGTTTTTCCTTCTATCTTGTCGTTGCGCTGTTTGAGCATGTTCTGAACGAAGTAGAGGGCGCCGAAGCCTGTAGCCTCAGGACGGATACGGCTGCCGCCGAATTCGAGACCTTTACCAGTGAACGTTCCGTCGTGCTGGTTTACGAGTTTCTTGTACATGCCGAACATGTAGCCGACTTCACGTCCGCCTACACCGATATCGCCTGCGGGGACGTCGCGGTCGGGACCGAGATTCTTCCACAGACCCAGAATGAATGCCTGGCAGAAACGCATTATCTCACGGTCGCTCTTTCCACGGGGAGAGAAGTCGGAACCGCCTTTGCCACCGCCCATAGGCAGAGTGGTAAGCGCATTTTTGAAGGTTTGTTCGAAGCCTAAGAATTTAAGGATGGAGAGGTTTACGGATGCATGGAAGCGGATGCCGCCTTTGTACGGGCCGATGGCGTTGTTGAACTGCACGCGGTAGCCGATGTTGTTCTGCACTTCGCCTTTGTCGTCGATCCAGGTAACGCGGAAGGTTACGATGCGGTCGGGTTCGACCATGCGCTCGATAATTTTGTTACGCTCGAATTCGGGATGCTGGTTGTAGACATCCTGAACACTCATCAGGACTTCCCGAACGGCTTGCAGATATTCTTTCTCGCCCGGATGTTTGGCCTCAAGATTGGCCATGATTTGATTGATATCCATAACGATGTGTTGGTTGAGGCGTGCATTGTGCCGGCGGCCTTGGCTGTGCGGCTCTGCACTGGTGATAGATTTGGTTGTTAGGGTTTCCGTTAGTTGTTTCGGGCAGCCATGCCGTTGTAGCTGTGACTACCGACGGCAAAATTAGCAACAAAAATCATATTGGCAAGTTTTTTTGTCTCTAAATGCAAAAAAGTATCGGCGGCATGTTCTTAACAAGCCGCAAGGCCTGCCGCCAGGGTGACAAAACGTTCACTGCCCTGCTCCGCCACACCCGCCAGGAATGGCCCGGAACAGTGTTCCGGAATGAAATGCACCATGTTTTCCCATTTTTAGAATGTGATTTATTTGCATCGGTGTGGGAGAGTTGCTAAATTCGCAAGGTCAATGCCACGGACATCGCATCCCGGCAGAACCGAATTACGTAAAAGATCGCAATACGCATTTCATATGATATTCACTTTCAGAATTGTATCCGACGAAGTCGATAATTTCAAACGCGAAATCAAAATCGATGCCAGCAGCACCTTCCTCGATTTCAAGAACGTCCTTTGCGAAAGCGTGGGATACGACAAGGAACAGCTGAGCTCTTTCTTCCTCTGCAACCGCGACTGGGAGAAAGAAAAAGAAATCTCCTATGCCGACATGGGAGCCGAAGACGACCAGGACCTGTGGCTCATGGACGACAGCGAACTTGGCGATTTCATTGCCGACGAGGGGCAGCGTCTTATATATGTATTCGATTACATGACCGACCGTTCGTTCTTCATCGAAATGACCAATATGGAGCCGGGCAAAAATCTTAAGGACCCTGTGTGCTCCCTTTCCTTGGGGCAGGCGCCTGTGGAAATAATGGACATGGACGAGTTCGACGCCGGTGTGGAAACCAAAGCAGCAGCAGCCGCAACTTCAGACATGGACGAGGATTTCTACGGCTCGGACAGCTACAACGAAGACGAATTCGACAGCGAAGGATTCGATGAAATGAATTTCGAGGAGAAGTTCTGAGCCTATGATCGATGTTCTTGGGCAATTACATTCATTAAGCTGGATATATTCAGCTTTGCTTTGGATTGCCCTTGCATCCACAATACTGATTATTATAATAATACTGTCGGAAAACCGTAACCCGGTGAAAAGTCTCGCCTGGGTTACGGTTCTTCTGTTGCTGCCCGTGGTAGGACTGGTGCTATATCTGTTCTTCGGCCGCAACATAAAGAACACCCGCATGATTTCCCGCCGCAACCGCCGGCGGCTTCGACGCCGGGAAAAGGCTGTAAAGTCCGATCCGCGGCGCGAAGGGCTCTCCAATGAGTCTGTCCAGCAAATCAACCTCGGACGCTCCCTCACCGGCGCACAGTACTACCCGGGCAACAGCGTAAGTATCTTTCACTGCGGCAAAGAGAAATTCGACGCTCTTAAGGACGATTTGCGCCAGGCCACGAAGTCGATCAACTTCCAATACTATATAATAAAAGACGACGACACCGGCAACGAAATAGCCGACATACTCATCGAACGCGCCGCTGCCGGCGTGGCTGTGAGGGTGATCTACGACCACGTGGGTTCCTTCAGCACATCCAACGCATTTTTCAAGCGCATGCGCCGCGGAGGCGTGTCCGTGACTCCGTTCTTCAAGGTAACATTTCCATGGCTCGGCACACGAATCAACTGGCGCAACCACCGCAAGATTGTGGTAATCGACGACAAGGTGGCATATATCGGCGGCATGAACATAGCCGACCGGTATGCCGTGGGCAAGCAGGGAAAACGTTTCTGGCGCGACACACACCTGCGTGTAACCGGCGGGGTGGTTGCCGCGATGCAGTACTCCTTTGCCGTGGACTGGAATTTCACGGGCGGCGGACTTATCGATGACGTAACAACCGGCAGCGTGAACGATGACCATACGCAAGGCACAGTTAAGGCAGGAGCACAGCTGCTCACCTCGGGTCCCACAGGACAATGGAGCAACATTGCCATGGCATACCAGAAAGTGATTGCCAACGCCCGGCGCCGTATCTTCATCCAGACCCCCTATTTCCTGCCTACCGAAGGTCTGCTCAAGGCGTTGCAGAGCGCGGCACTGGCACATGTGGACGTGCGCATAATGATTCCCGAACACAGCGACTCCGCCATGCTCACCCACGCTTCGGCATCCTATATAACCGAATGCCTGCGCGCTGGAATAAAAATCTATCTTTACACTGCGGGGATGATGCACGCGAAAACCGTGCTTGTCGATGATGAATTCGTAAGCATCGGCTCCTCGAATTTCGATTTCCGCAGTTTCGACTACAATTTCGAAGCGAACCTTTTCCTCTACAGCCGCCAGGCCAACGAGGTTTCCGCCGAACAGTTCCGCAAGGACATCGTGATGTGCCGCAGGGTGCATCCCGCTGAATGGCGTAACCGGCGGCTTTCAAAAAAAATCGCGGAATCGGTATTGCGCCTGCTAAGCCCGGTTCTGTAGAACTCCAACGGCATATGAACGAAGAAAACAACAAAGAAAACAAAGAACGCTTCTGCAATATTCTCACAGCCACCGCGCGCGAAAACATGGACTATGTCCTCGAAGACCTTCAGGACAGCGGATTTTTCGATGCGCCGGCATCGTCGGCCGGGCACTACAGCTACCCTGGCGGACTTGTCGCCCACTCGTTAAACGTGTACGACGCAGCCATGGCCATACGTTCGACAGCGATAGCCATGCGGCCCGATATCGAGGCACAGCTGCCCGAAGACTCCGTTGCCATTGCCGCCCTGCTCCACGATGTGTGCAAAACCGACCTCTATGTCAGGGCCGTGCGCAAGCGCCGTAACGAAATAGGCGTGTATGAAGCCCAGGAAATCTACGAAATCCACGATGAGAATTTTCCTGTAGGCCACGGCGAAAAATCGGCCATGATATTGCTGCGCTCCGGCCTCGACCTGAGCGACGACGAACTATGTGCAATCCGATGGCACATGGGCCCTTGGAATCTTTCAAAGGACGACGAGAAATTCTATCGCCAGGCCGGAAAGCGATCGCCGCTGGCACCATTGATCCACACCGCCGACACCATGGCAAGCTCACTGCTGGAGCGCCCGTCAATATCGCTTAAATAAGCACAGTACCCGACAACAAAAGCGGCTTCGCCAATAAAAACAGGCTTTCAGACAGCCTCAGCTATTGTTTTTCGTCGAATATTATCAAATATTATCACTATATTTGTAGCGCGGGCTGTTGTCTGCATCATTAAACACATTTTTATCATGAATGTCAGTTTCATAGAGGCCATCACTCTCTTTTTCAAAAAGTATGCCGATTTCAAAGGACGTGCCACCCGCGCCGAATTCTGGTGGGCGTATCTTGGAATGGTTGTAATCAGTACAATCATCCAGGTGGCAAGCAGCCTGTTCATCCGGATTAATCCTGCGGATTTTAACCCATACGACATCGCATCGTTCATCGGCATAGGGCTTAGGGCAAATATCCCCGGGATGATTTTCTCACTGGCAATCATGGTGCCGCAGATTGCCATCAGCTGCCGCCGCCTGCACGACATAGGCCGTTCCGGAAAATGGCTTCTGTTGTTTTACTGCATTGTCATGATAGGCTATGCGCTCGTGATAACCGGTATATTCACCACATTCTCGCATTTGCTCTCCGGCAATGTCTCATCGGGATTGATGCTGATTGGACTCGGCTTTCTCCCAATACTCGGAGGTGTGATATGGATGCTCGTATGGTTTGTAACGCCCAGCGATGCCGACAACAAATACGGCCCCGACCCCTACCCCAACGAGCGCCAGCCAATGCAGCAATGGCCTCAGAATTTCTGAACAATCTTTGAATAAGCGTGCTTAAAATCACCAACCGACAGCACCGGCCGGAAACAGGCCGGTGCTGCCGGCAATATAATACAACAACACAATCATGATTTATCAACCTGGTCAATTCTACACATTTACAGTCCGCCCCGGACTTCCTTCCGACGAAGTGTTTACAATTGAGGTGCAAGGCCCCGACGGCCCTGCCACCACCACGCTTCCCAAACTCGCCTTCCAGCGTAACCCGAAGCGCCCCCATCCCCGCACTTTGGAATGCCGCGTGAAGGAATACGACGAAAACGGCCTTCCGGTTCTTGCCCACGCCATAAGCACCTATGTGAGCGAATTATATTCCGACATGTACGCCAGAGGCGAAAGTTTCGGTTGCACAGTGGTGAATGTTCCCACAAATCCCAAAGCGGAACCATATTATGTGCGCGACGACAACGGTATTTATTTCCGTGTCTCCGAACTTGTCGACGTTCTTGCAAAAGACCAGCGGATACGCTGCAAATTCAAGATTCTCAGCGGCAAGCGCTTTGAGGTAGTCCGTGTGAACGATGTGTCCAAACTGCCCTATTTCTCGCCCGAAGAGCTTTTCGAGGGTGCCGCGCTGCGCTCCGACATGCGCAAGGTGTTCCATGCCATGCTTCTCTCCAGTGATTTCGAGACCGTGCGTGCCGAAATAGAGAACCGTAACCCGAGGTGGCCTTTGTCGGCATCGACAATTATCACCGACCGCCTCAGCACCTGGTTTGTCGAAGCACACAAGACAGGCCGGCGCCAGATTGTAAAATCCGTGCTTGCCAGCATCGAACAGCTTGTACTGTTCCTGCTTGAAGGCTCCAACTACCTTACCGCAACCACATACGACCAACGGCGCCCCCTGCAGGAGCAGCTTACAAGGATGGTCGACAATCTCGTCCAGTTCCAACGGGCACGCCGCCTGCTGGAGGACAACAGCGAGGACGATTTCGTGGAAGGGCTGTTCGACAAACTTAAAAAATCGGGCTACCTATACCACCCGGGCGAACAGTTCGGTGTGCTAATGCTTATCTTCAGGGTATATCCCGAGAAAGTGAGCAGCTATCTGAACCGCATTTTCGAAAGCATCTTCAGCCGCGAACTCGAAAACTGGAACCGCGAACCTTTCGGACCGGCATTCGTGGAACAGTTCCAGATATACGTGCGCCAGACCCGCAGCGACATCGACTCTCTGCCTCTGGCCGAATCCCAGGAACAAAAGGCACGCCTCGAAACCGTAATCACAGCTCTTGCACTGCAGATAATACTCAGCGGCGACGACGACCACGAACTCGCACGCTCGCTGTACTACCGCTACATATCGCTGCTGCGCCCCACAAAGACCGACGACCTGCTCACAAAAGCATTCATATCCCTGATGGGAGCCGCCGAATTCGAACGGCTGGAATACCGCCAGCTGCGCGAACCGAACATGATGATGACAAAAGCAACCATCATGCCCGAAGGCGATGTGTTCTCCCGCATAAAAGGAACACCGCGTTTCAGCAACGGCCTTGTCGACATCAACATCAGCTCCGAAGGCATAAGCCTGAGCCGCGCCGCCGACCGCCGGCAACGTAAACAGGGAATAATCGAACGCGGCATCGCCGACGGCGTGATGTCGTGGCTTCACCCGCAGATATATGTCGGCGGCATAAAGCCTCTGTCGAGAACAAAAACCAGGCTTGCCGACCACAACAACTGGTGGAAACAGGTGGAGTCTGCAATGTTCCAGACCGCCCCGGAACAGACCGAGACCACAGAACTCAGGAACGCGGTTGTCGGTGAGGAAGTATGGATTGCCATCGATTCAGTCAGCGACCCTTACGACAACGACCCCACATTCAACTGCCACATCCAGCACGAAGGAATCGTGGAAGCCAAAGGATATGTGAAACGTTCCTCGATAGTGAACTACAACCTGAAAATGCCCTCGCAGGAAAGCTACAAGGCTCCCGACGGCTCCTCTCTCGGATTCTTTGCAAAGGTTACCGGAATCACAAACGGCATATATCAGTTCAACCTCGTGGATCAGGTGAACAACTATATCCAGAGTGTGCTCAACTTCAGCGACGAGTATCTTGCCGTTGTCACCGGCACAAATCCGCAAGGATACAGCGGTATAAGCAACGACGGTATCGGGCTGTACCTTCGCGACGACAGCGAGACAAAACGCAATCTGAAACCGGGGACAATAGTACGGTTCCGGCTGCACAGCGGCTCTACCCAGGGCAACATAATAGGATACATCACCGGAGAAAGCTACGATTCCAACGACCAGTTCGACAAAACCCGCGCCTTTGCAAAACTCATGAACGCAATCGGCGAGGTGGATGCCGGAGAACCCGACAACGCTGAAAGCGACGACGATATGGTGAGCGACGACGTTCTGGAATTCATCAGCGCCGACAAAGTGCGCGAAATAATAGAGATACTCCGTTTCGGCGCCATCGGCAGCCGCGAGCTGCTTAAAGCCTACGATTATCTGCGCTATGCCCGGCTTATGGCTCTGGCCATCGACGACACCGCACTGGCGTCCAAACTGGAAACGCACGCGGCTCTGCTTGTCCAGCACCAGTACTATGCCACCAACCGGCGCGTCGATGCCGAAGCTCTCGAACGGCTGCGCGACCTCAGCAAGAACGACCCTATGCTGAGAATGATTTTCCACCGTCTGGAAATGGTGTCCTGGCTCGGAAAACCGGAAAACAACCATCGCCTGTACGCTACCGCAGACTCGCCTTCGAACGAACTCGAAGGCAGCATAGCCCGTATGGTGCTGTCGTACAACATGCTCGAGGAAGACGATGCCGAAAGCGACTCCGGAATCGCCGCCACCCTGAAAGAGAAAATAATGGAGAAACTCAACGTCAACAGCGAAACGAAGCGTGGTAAATACTACGGAACCGAAAGCAAGTACGTGGAGTTCAAGACATCGCTGGTATTCCCCGCAACGGGTCCCGGCGAAGAAATGCGCGAAGCGCAGGGCGAGCAGCTCAACCACATCATGAGCCGCATCGCAGGCATGCTGAATGCTTCCGGCGGACAACTGTATATCGGCGTCAACAACGACGGTTATGCCGTCGGTCTTCGAGAAGACTTCAAATACTGGGAGCGGCACAAGGCACGATTCGAAAATATCACATCATCCGTTCCCAACATCGACACTCTGTGTGTATTCCTCGAGAATGTGGTGAACAAGGTGTTCGAACCCACAGTGGCCCGCAAGATAACCATCGGCCGCGACCCGGATTCAGAAAAAGACGTCGTGGCGGTGTCCATCAACGAAAGCCTCGAACCGGTGTTTATCGATAACCGGCTGTTCGTGCGCCAGAGTGGTCAGGCCACAAGAGAATACCACGGAAAAGACATCGACGACTTCGTGGAGGAACGACGCATCCAACGTCTCGAACGCACACATGCCGAAGCCCTTCTCGCCGCCGAGGCCAATGCGCTGCAACAACAGGGACAGCAACAGTCCGAGCAGCCTCTGGCAGCTGTGCAACCGACAGACTCCCCCCAGGAAACACACAATAGCGCCGCTGCCGAAGAGAAAAACGCCAACGCCAACAGAATCGCCACAAGCGCATGGCGGCCGAATGTCCTCCACAGTTTCGAAGACGGATACACCGAACCCGAAGGCTATCTCTATTTCATCGACGACAACAAGATGATGTTCAGCAGCATCGACACATACAAGGACAACGAGCCAAGCACACTGCTCTCGCTGGTGATACCACACGAACAGCGCGATGCGTTTCTCGTGTTAGGCTTCGAGGACCGGAGAGCCCTGAAGATTCCCCTCGCCGAAATCTACGAGCGTGGCGACAACAGCATATTCTCCTACTCGGCCGACTACAGACTGCTCTTCGCCACAATAGCCGACAAAGACGATATTCTGGTTCAGTTGCTTGCCGACAACAGCGACAGCCTCTGGCGACGGGCACATCCCTTGGCCCAGATAGACCAGTCGCACATCGGCAGCCTGCCCAAGCGCCTGTTCGAACTGCCGGCGGCAAACACCTTTGCATGGGAACTCGCACAGGCCGACACCAAAGCCAACTTCAGCGGTTGCATCAATGAAAAAATGAAATCGAAGCAACTTGGCGAGACCTTGCGTGTTAAAATAAACGACGACCGACTCCAAAGCAAACTGGACGAGCTCATCGGCAACTGCCACAACTCATCCATCTGAAATGCCAGCATCGCCTCTGTTCACAATAATAACAGCGACATTCAACGCTGCCGACACTCTCGCACGGACTATCGAGAGTGTCGACAGCCAGCTGTGCCGCGACTATGAGCACCTGATTATCGATGGAGCTTCGTCCGACAACACCCTCGCTATCGCCGAGGCCACAGTAAATCCTCTGCGAAAAATATACAGCGAACCCGACAAAGGGCTCTACGACGCAATGAACAAAGGTATTTCGAAGGCAGAGGGAAAATATCTGATATTTCTTAATGCCGGCGACAAATTCCACAGCACACAGACTTTACAGTTGCTGGCGGAAGCTGCCGGAAGTGAAAACGCTCCGGGAATAATCTACGGGCAGACAATCATTGTCGACGACCGCGGCCGGAACCCGCGGCCACGCCATCTGCAGGCTCCTCGCGAACTCACTCTCGGAGCTTTTGCCGATGGAATGCTCGTATGCCACCAGTCATTTGTGGCACTGCGTAAAATCACCGGTTTCTATAATCTCCGCTACCGCTTCTCTGCCGACTACGAATGGTGCATCCGCTGCCTGCAGCATTCGCGCCGCAATGTTTTCATCGACCATGAACCTTTGACAGACTATCTCGACGGAGGACTTACCACCCGCAACCGCTGGCGCTCGTTGCGCGAACGGTTCGCCATAATGTGCACATACTACGGGACTTTCGCCACAATACTGCGGCATTTCCGTTTCGCCGCAAGAGCGGTAAAAAGAAAAAGCCTATGATACTCCATAACACCACATTCGCAGCCGACCAGGCTTCTGCGCCACGTCTTGTGGAATTTCTGAGGGAAATATATGTCCCCGCAGCTACCGAACGCGGCCTGCAATCCCCTCTGATATACCGCCTGCGGGAAACTGAAAATCCGCAGGCCCACACCTATGCCGTGCAGATGCAGGCAGAAACACAGTGTGCCGTCGACAGTTTCCAGCAGCATCTCGACAATGTACTCGGTCCGCGTCTGTTCGCCGATTTCGGATATTCGGTGGCCCTGTTCACGTCGTTGCTCGATTCCATCGACTGACATGGACAAGGCTGTATCCAATCTGGACAGAGTAATAATCGGCATCGACCCCGGCACCAACATGATGGGCTATGCCATTCTTGGCATATGCGGCAACAAACCGCATATGGTGGCCATGGGCGTGATTGAACTCGATAAAATAGGCGACCACTATACCAGGCTGGGACGTATCTACCAACGCGTTACAATGCTCGTTGAGCAATATTGCCCCGACGAAATGGCCATTGAGGCTCCTTTCTTCGGCAAAAACGTGCAGTCAATGCTCAAGCTCGGCCGTGCCCAGGGTGTAGCCATCGCTGCCGCAATCTCGCGTCAGGTGCCGATAGCCGAATACGAGCCGCGAAAAATCAAACAGGCCATAACAGGAAACGGCGCCGCCTCCAAAGAACAGGTCCGCGAGATGCTCAGGCATATCCTAAGCATACCGCAGGAACAGATGCATCCGAAGCTCGACAGTACCGATGCCCTGGGTGCCGCTCTATGCCACTACTATGAAAGCTCGCGTCCCCAGCTGCCAAAAGGTCCGGCATCGTGGAAGGAATTCGCAGCAAGGAATCCCGACAGAATCAAGGGCCTCTGAACATATTTTTCACAACATTACAGAATCATGAAAGAAAAACTCACTATAGCACTCGTAGCACACGACAACCGCAAGGCCGACATGGTCGATTGGGCAAAATACAACGCCGAATATCTGAGCCGGCACAAACTGGTATGTACCGGCACAACCGGAGGGCTGATCCGACAGGCTTTCGACGCCTCCGGTGTAAGCGCCGATATCCAGTGCATGAACTCCGGCCCCATGGGCGGCGATGCGGAAATAGCGGCTCTTGTAGTACGCCATCAGGTGGATCTGGCCGTGTTCCTCATCGACGATCTCAACGCACAGCCTCATGAGGCCGACATACAGATGCTGTTGCGCCAGTGCCGCCTTCACAACATACCCATCGCCTGCAACCGTGCCAGTGCCGACCTCATGATTTCCAGCACACTCTGGGGAAATCCCGAATACACCCCCGCGCCCCAGAGCTATGTAAAATTCGAGCGCAATCCCGAAGGAAGCGTCGATTAAATAATCACTCTGATGGATAACGACATCAAACTGATTGAAAGTCTGCGCAGCCAGCTCCATAGGCACAACCACAACTACTACGTGCTCAACGCCCCGGAGATATCCGACCGGGAGTACGATACCCTGCTCGAACGCCTCGAACAGCTCGAGGCCGAGCACCCCGAAAGCTACGATCCCAACTCCCCCACCCTGCGTGTCGGTTCCGACATCTCCGAAGGATTCAGCCAGGTGGATCACATATACCCTATGCTTTCGCTGGCAAACACATATTCCATCGACGACGTCGACGAATGGTTCGCCCGTATCCGAGATGCCCTGTATGGCCAGCAATTCGCAATAATTGGCGAACTGAAATTCGACGGAACGGGAATCTCGCTCGTTTATGAGCACGGACATCTTGTCCGTGCCGTGACACGTGGCGACGGGACACATGGCGACGACGTAACCGCCAACGCACGCACAATCCGTTCCATTCCTCTCGAGCTGCAAGGCGACGATTATCCCGACTTTTTCGAAATCCGCGGCGAAATCGTGCTGCCGTTCGCAAATTTCGAGGTCATAAACAACGAGAGGCTTGCCAAAGGGGAAGCTCCGTTCGCCAATCCGCGCAATGCGGCCGCCGGGACTCTGAAACTGCTCAATCCGGCAGAGGTGTCACGACGGAATCTCGACGCATACTTCTATTATCTGCTCGGCGACAATCTGCCCTACGACAACCATTACGACAACATGCAGGCCGCAAGGCGATGGGGGTTCAAAATCTCCGGAGCGATGGCTAAGATGAGCACCCTCGAGGAAGTGGACCGCTTCATAGCACATTGGGACTCGGAACGGAAACAGCTTCCGGTTGCCACCGACGGTCTTGTATTCAAAGTGGATTCACTGCGCCAGCAGCTGAATCTCGGCTTCACGGCAAAGTCGCCGCGATGGGCTGTAGCATATAAGTTCGCTGCAGAACGTGTCACCACCCCGCTGCGCTTCGTAAGCTTCGATGTAGGGCGTTCGGGCACGATAACCCCTGTCGCCAACCTTGAGCCGGTGCTTCTTTCGGGAACAATGGTAAAACGCGCATCGATGCACAACGCCGACATTATGAAGGCGCTGGACATCCGCCACGGCGATACTCTGTATGTGGAGAAAGGCGGTGAGATAATCCCTAAAATCACCGGCGTGGTTCTGGAAGCGCGCAAAGCCGAAGCCGCTCCCGTAGAGTTTGTCACCAACTGCCCGGCATGCGGCACACAACTGACACGGCGTCCGGGCGAAGCCGCCTGGATATGCCCCAACCACCGGGGGTGCTTCCCACAGATTGTCGGCAGGATAGAACACTTCGTGGGCCGCAGGATGATGAACATCGACGGTTTCGGCTCGGAGACCGTGGCCATGCTGGTGCGCAACGGGCTGATTAATAATGCCGCAGACCTTTATTCCCTGTCGGCCGACATGCTGCGCGACCTCCCGGGGATTGCCGATAAAAGCGCATCCAGACTGATCGAAGGCATTGCCGCCAGCCGTGATGTTCCATTCGAGCGTGTGGTTTTCGCAATATCCATTCCCGGTGTCGGAGAAACTTCGGCAAAAAAGATAGCACGTGCTGCAGGCGACATCGACACGCTCATGGCCATGGATCAGGCAAGCCTGTGCGCCATCGACGATGTAGGACCCGGTATGGCCCAGGCGATAACCGACTTCTTTGCCGACGATCAGAACCGTGCAATCGTGGAGCGCCTGCGACTGGCAGGGCTGAGCATGCAAACACAAATAGCTGATGCTCCCAAAGGCGATGCCCTCGCAGGAAAGACATTCGTTATAAGCGGTGTCTTCACCCGATTCAGCCGCGAACAGTATAAAAACATGATTGAGGCCAACGGAGGCAAGAACGTCGGGAGCATTTCAAAAAAGACCGACTATGTTCTCGCCGGCGAGAACATGGGGCCGGCCAAGCTCGAAAAGGCCGGCAAACTCGGTATTGCCATTATCGGCGAAGACGATTTTCTGGCAATGCTGCCGCAGGCACAGGCAGAAAATCCGTAACTTTGTATTTATTTATCAAGCAGACATAATGGGAAAAATCATTTTAACCGGAGACCGCCCCACAGGGCGCCTCCATCTCGGGCACTATGTAGGATCGCTGATGCGACGCGTGGAGCTGCAGAACTCAGGTGAATTCGATAAGATTTTCATAATGATTGCAGACGCCCAGGCTCTGACCGACAACGCCGACAATCCCGGAAAAGTGCGCCAGAACATTATCCAGGTGGCACTCGACTATCTCGCCTGCGGTATCGACCCTGCAAAGAGCACCATCTTCATCCAGTCGCAGGTGCCGGAACTGTGCGAGCTTTCGTTCTACTACATGAATCTGGTAACAGTATCGCGGCTTCAGCGCAACCCTACCGTGAAAACGGAAATCAAAATGCGCAACTTCGAAGCCAACATACCTGTGGGATTCTTCACATATCCCATAAGCCAGGCCGCCGATATAACCGCATTCAAGGCCACGACCGTGCCCGTAGGCGAAGATCAGGAGCCGATGATTGAGCAGACCCGCGAAATCGTCCGCCGTTTCAACAACACTTACGGTCCTACCCTTGTGGAACCTGAGATTCTTCTTCCTCAGAACTGCGCCTGCCTGCGCCTGCCCGGAACCGACGGAAAAGCGAAGATGAGCAAATCGCTCGGCAACTGCATCTACCTTTCCGATACTGCCGACGAAGTCAGCAAGCGTGTGAAGACCATGTTCACCGATCCCGACCATCTGCGAGTATCCGATCCCGGAAAAATCGAGGGAAACACCGTGTTCACCTATCTCGACGCATTCTGCTCCTCGGAAGACTTCCAGCGCTTCTGGCCGGACTACTCATGCCTGGAAGAACTCAAGGACCACTACCGTCGCGGAGGTCTCGGCGACGTGAAGGTAAAAAAATTCCTTGACTCCATTCTTCAGCAGAAACTCGAGCCAATCAGAAACCGCCGCAGCGAACTGGAAACCGACATTCCCGCAGTTTACGAAATTCTGCGCCACGGATCGGAGACAGCCCGCGAAGCCGCGGCGAAAACTCTTGCCGAAGTGCGCCGTGCGATGCGTATCGACTACTTCGACAACGACGACCTCATCAAAGGCGTCTGATTGCAGGCTTTAAATAAAACGTAACGCCCCGGCCACTCTCGGTGGCCGGGGCGTTACGTTTTATAGGTCGCGGTATTATGCTTCTCCTGGAATATCGTCGAATTCACAGTCTACCTCCACATCGTACGACTCAACCGTTGTGCGCGGATCGCAGTGGAAAGTGAAATGCAGACCGGTGGCCGGATCGATATAGCCTTTGAGGTCGGTGATCGGGAATGCCTCGAAAGGAGTGCCACCGATACTCGGTGTTATGGCATCCACGTCGAAATGCAGCTGCGAGCCCATGAATGTCACAGGAATATTGGAAAGGTCGATGTTGAGCGACATCGGCATGCCCTCCTCGAACTTGGCATTGTTCATGCTAATCTTCAGCGTGCGGGTGTCGACATTGAACGCGGTTATATATTCCGTAACATTCGTCTCGAATTTTTTGCCGGATGCCGAAGTCGACTCGGTGCTGCCATAGAGCAGCTGCTGCGGATTGGCAGATGCCACACGGTAGCGGCTGTCCAGTGTATATGTGACGCTCACACCTGGCGAATAATAAGCGGAACCCTGATTGTCAAGCACTCGCTCGAAAATCCTCATCTCGAAAGAAGAGAACATCGGCAGGTTGTCGTAGCCTGTCACCGTGGGAATAAGCGATTTTCCGGAAATCACCTTCCACTGGTCGGAATCGATTCTCCAGGCTATATCCGTGAGTTTGAGAGTGGGATATATTGTTCCGTCGGGCAGTTTCAGGCCGCTGATATGCACTTCCGCGCGCATGGTGCTGTAGTTGAGATACACCAGATATGATACGTTGGAGTACAGGGCCGACACTCCGTTCGACAGGTCGTTGACCGATGCGTAAAAGCTCGGGAATGTCTGCTCGGTGATGACTGGATTATCCTTGTTGTCTTTGTCGCAGGATGTCATCGACAAAGCCATTACAGCAACAAGGGAGAGAAGTTTGATGTATAATTTCATAATTAGTAGTGATTGTCGGTGTGACTTCAGCACAAAAATAGATAAAATCGCCGGCTCATGGGCAAATGATGCGATATTTCTACCAACTATGCCGAAAAAAACTCAAGGGTTGTGCCGTTATGAGACACAACCCTTGATATTCTGTGTCGCCAGTGGTCAGATACCGTAGGCGGCGAGCTGTTCGGGGTTGAAGCTGTCGATGAATTCCACATGCTTCGCAACCTCGGATGCGATCATGTTGCTGTACACGACAGCGGAATCGCAGAACGCCTCGTTGGTCTTTGCGTCGAGGAGTACCAGATAGGCCATCACCAGATAGCCTGCCATCTCGACAAGCCTGCGTGCCATGAAATCGAGATATGCCTGATTTCCTACAGCTGTCACTTTCTCAACGGCAGCGGTGTATGCTTTGGTAAGTTCGGCCAGACGGTCGGCGATGGGCGCGAGGTTTCCGGGGAAACCTTTGGCGGCATAGCTTTCCAGCAGGCTCGCATATGTGCCGGTTGTGACGTGGCGGATAGCAGCTACGACCTGAAGCTGTGTGGTTCCTTCGTAGATGGAGGTGATACGGGCGTCGCGGTAGATGCGCTCGCAGGCATAGTCCTTCATGAAGCCGGAACCACCGTGAATCTGGATGCAGTCGTAGGCATTCTGGTTGCAGTATTCGCTGCCGAGACCTTTGGCGATAGGTGTCAGGGCATCGGCCAGGCGGGTGTACTCTTTCATCTCGGCACGCTCTTCCGGTGTGAGCTTGCGTTCGCGTGCGATGTCCTCATACACCTTATAGAGGTCGACATAGCGTGCGCATTCGTACAGAAGGCTACGGGAGGCGTCGAGTTTGGCTTTCATAACCGAGAGCATCTCGGCTACTGCAGGGAACTCGATGATAGCCTTGCCGAACTGCCGGCGGTCCTTGGCGTATTGGAGCGCTTCGCGCCATGCCAGTTCGCTAACGCCCACACTCTGTGCGGCGATGCCAAGGCGTGCGCCGTTCATGAGAGCCATCACATACTTGATAAGGCCCATACGACGGGAGCCGCACAATTCGGCGGGAGCGTTCTTGTACACCAGCTCGCATGTGGGCGAACCTTTGATGCCCATCTTGTTTTCGATACGACGTACTGTAACGCCGCCATTGCGCTTGTCGTAGATGAACATCGACAGGCCACGGCCATCCTTGGTGCCTTCTTCGGAGCGGGCAAGCACGAGGTGGATGTCGCTGTCGCCGTTGGTGATGAACCGTTTCACACCGTTGAGCACCCATGTGCCATCCTCTTTCTGGGTGGCTTTGAGCATTACGCTCTGCAGGTCGGAACCGGCATCGGGTTCGGTGAGGTCCATACTCATGGTTTCGCCCTGGCATACACGCGGGATATAGCGCGAACGCTGGTCGTCGTCGCCAAACTCATAGAGGGTTTCCGCGCAGTCCTGAAGTCCCCAAAGGTTCTCGAAGCCTGTGTCGGCGCGGCTGACTATGTCAGCAGCCATTATATAGGGAGTGATGGGGAAGTTCAGGCCGCCGAAACGACGGGGCATGGACATGCCCATCAGACCGGCCTTGCGGCACAGGTCGAGATTCTCCACAGTACCGTCGGCATAGTGGGCGCGACCGTCGGAGCAGGAAGCTCCCTGGTGGTCCACAGCCTCGGCATTGGCTGCGATGGTGGTGCCGCACACTTCACCGACGATTTCGAGTACCTTGTCATAGTTGTCCATGGCATCGGCGAAATCGCGTGGAGCGTAATCGTAGGTCTGGGCTTCGGTATAGTCCCGTTCTCTTAACGCCACGATTTTCTGCATCAGCGGGTGCTGAAGATGATGGCGGAGCGAAGGATTGTCGGTATAGAAGTTTGCCATTACTTGGAATTCTTTTTGTAGTACTTGATGAGCTTGGGCACCACTTCCTCCATGTCGCCGGTGATCACATAGTCGGCGATAGTGTTGATGGGGGCGTTAGGGTCGTTGTTGATGGAAATTATTATGGAGCTTTCCTGCATGCCTGCGATGTGCTGGATCTGGCCGGATATACCGCAAGCGATATAGAGTTTGGGACGCACGGTAACGCCTGTCTGACCAATCTGGCGTTCGTGTTCGATGTATCCGGCATCCACAGCGGCACGCGAGGCGCCAACCTCTGCTCCGAGGGTGGCGGCAAGGTCGAACAGCAACTGGAAGTTTTCCTTGCTGCCCACGCCATAACCTCCGGCTACGATGATGGGGGAATTCTTGATGTTTACCTTGCTCTTCTCGATGTGGCGGTCGATTACCTCAACCACGAAATCGGTGTCGTCGACATATTTCGCGGGATCAAGGTCGATGGCAACGCCACGGTATTCGGGATCGCGAACCTCTTTTTTCATCACGCCCTCACGCACGGTCGCCATCTGCGGACGGCAGTCGGGGTTGACAATGGTGGCCACGATATTGCCGCCGAAAGCGGGACGGATCTGGTAGAGAAGGTTGGTGTATTCAGTTCCGGTCTTGGGATCCTTGTGGTCGCCGATTTCCAGAGCGGTGCAGTCGGCGGTGAGTCCGCTGTGCAGGCACGAGCTGACACGGGGTCCGAGGTCGCGGCCGATACAGGTTGCACCCATAAGGCAGATCTGCGGTTTGATTTCGCGGAAAAGCTTGATGAGCACTGCCGAATGGGGATTCGAGGTATAGGGATAGAGGCGTTTGTCGGCCACCTTGTACACGGTGTCCACGCCGTAGGGGTACAGTCCGTTTTCTATTCCGTCGAGCTTGTCGCCGATTACAAGGGCTTCGAGTTTTACGCCCAGTTTGTCGGCAAGCACGCGGCCTTTTGTCAGGAGTTCGAGGCTTACGTCGGCCACATGGCCTTCGTCGTATTCGCAGTAGACTACGATATTGTTGTTGTCTGCCATAATGGGTGTGTGTTTAGCCTATGGTATGGTTGGCGATGAGTTCTTTGACAAGTTCTTCGATCTGTGCGTCGTCATTGTCGAGTCGGCGGCTTTCCTTAGCAGTGAATACCACATTTTCAATGGCTTTCACTTTTGTGGGAGAACCGGGAAGACCGATCTGTGCGGGGTCGGCATCTACGAAAGCGGCGCCCCACTCTTTGATCTGCAGTTCAGGCGAGGCTTCAACGCGTGCTGCGAGATCTTCCGGCAGTTTTGCCATTTCGTAAGGAGATGCGGCATTTTTGAATTTCATTACCCGGCGGGCATTGCGGGGACGGCATTCAGCGGCGCTGCCGTTTACAGTGACTACACAAGGCATGGGAGCCACAACGGTCTCCACACCGTTTTCAAGACGACGGCGCACGGTAATTTTTCCGTTTGCGACTTCGAGTATCTCCTCGGCATAGGTAACCTGCGGGATACCGAGTTTTTCGGCAATCTGAGGACCAACCTGCGCGGTATCGCCGTCGATAGCCTGGCGGCCGCCGAGAATGATGTCGTAGTCGCCGATTTTTTTCACTGCTTGCGCGAGCGAGTAGGAAGTAGCCAGAGTATCGGCTCCGCCGAGAGCGCGGTCGGTGAGCACGATTCCGCTGTCGGCACCGCGATAGATTGCTTCGCGGACGATTTCTGCGGCACGGGGCAAGCCCATGGTAAGAAGTGTGATGGTGCTTCCCGGATGGGTTTCTTTAAGGCGGAGGGCCTGCTCCAGGGCATTGAGGTCTTCTGGATTGAAGATGGCTGGAAGGGCTGCACGGTTGATGGTGCCGTCCTCCTTCATGGCATCTTTGCCTACGTTGCGGGTGTCGGGCACCTGCTTGGCAAGGACAATGATGTTCAGGCTCATAGATATGTAGGTTTATTAATTTGAATCAAAATTGATTTCAGAACATTAACGCAAAAGTAGCCATTTTCGCCCAACCGGCCAAGCGAATGCAGCCAAAGCAGGCTCCATACGCGTTAAAAATACCTAACCGGGCAGCCGTAGACTCAGGAATATGCATTTTCGGCCCGGGCAACTGCCGGCATTTCATATTTCTTTGCTTTTTAGACCCTTGGCTGCATCTTTTTGCCAATTATCCGGCAACGAAGCCACGACAGCCATATCCCGCTCCAGACAAAAAGACTCCTGCAACACCTTACGGATTCCAATAAAACCAGTCTACCTATCTGTAAATTTCACAAACTCATGTGCCGTTCCGATTCTTTTTTCTATTTTTACATTCCAAAATCACCTCCGTTGCAATGAAAATCTCCGTTATAACGCCAGTATACAATCGCCAGGACTGCATTCTGCAGTGCCTCGAGAGTGTAGAGACACAATATATTCCCGAAGGCTTTGAAATCGAGCATGTGGTGGTCGACAACGGCTCTTCCGATGCATCTCCGGCTATTATCGGCGAATATGCCGCCAGCCATCCTATGGTTAAGGCCGTGGCTCTTCCACACAACAGAGGCACCAATGCGGCACGCAACGCGGCAGCACGGGCAGCGACCGGAGAATGGGTTCTGTTCCTCGACAGCGACGACACAATGATGCCCGGAGCCATTGATACATTGTGTCAAACCCTAAAAAGCAGGCCGGGATTCCTGCACTACCTTTTTGCCGCCGACCATCGCACCGACATAACTTCCGGTTACGCCCCGGAAGTCGAGTTCTCTTTTGCCGATTTCCTGCTTCAACGCACCGGCGGCGACTTCGTGCAGCTGTTCCGGAGGGAAACCATGCTCTCCCTTCCTTTCGACGAGGAACTGAGGATTCACGAAGGTGTCTTTTTTATGCGTTTCTTCCGCCACGCAAAAAAAATACTTTTCACAAACAAGGTAATATACCACATCAATCTCGGCCGAGCCGACCACGCCACCTATACTCTCAATCTCACCAACGGCACAGCCCTCCAGCGCCGGTGCAAAGCATGCGACCTGATGCGCGAATTTTTCGAGAAGGACTATATCGCGACGGTTGGAGGAACGGAGATTCTCGCTGCGAATGCCCGCGGAGCCGTAATGTTTCACACCCTCGCCGGTAATTATGAATCGGCATTCAGCCATGCACGTTTGCTTAAACAACTCGGGCACAAAGTTCCCCTGCTTCCCAGCCTGTTGATGCACACCCGCACAGGGCGTCCGGCATGGCATGCCGTGAAGATGGCAATGAAATTAAAGCACGGCTTTCTGAATCGCCATTAAATCATGCCTTCCGCTTCAACAGCTTGGAACGGACAGTAAGGTAATAGGCAGGCCGTACAGCCTCGCAGACTCCCACAAGCACAAGGCCATAGACTAATGTGACAAACACACAGCCCAGGAATGCATTCACAGCCATAACCTGCTGCAATCCACGAAGTGCCACCAGCGCCACAACGCAGGCCAAAGACGGAGCCAATAGCGGACGAAGGAAATCACCAAGAAAATCGAGACGGCGCAACTCTGTGAGGCGACAGTATATCAAGCTGTACATGGTCACCGTACAAGCCACTCCTCCAATCTGGGTCCATGCAATCCAGATAATACCTTTGTGATAGAATCCCAGCAGAAGAGCAAGCTGGACCGCGATTTCCACAAATGTGAGATTCCGCACTGTCGAGGTGCGCCCGTAAATCTTGCACACCGTCTGGAAATAATATTTGAGACAGGCGAGAAGTTCGAACACTGCCAGAATGCGGAAAATAGGAATAGAGTCCTCCCATCGCGAGCCATACAAAAATATTATAGCAGGAGCAGCAACAGCCAGGATGAAGAACATCAGAGCTGAATCTATTCCACTGATCACACCGTACATGCTGCGGATCATCGCCCTACGACGGTCGCAGTCCTCCTCGTTGGAAGCGACAACAAAAAACGGCGAGTTCAATGATGACTCCGTGACCGCAAAAGGCACGTTGGCAAGCTTTGCACCTTGAGAATAAACTCCCGACTGCGAAGGCGACGGATAAAACTTTCCAAGCACGAAAGTATTGATGTTCTTGCCGATTATGGTGGCGAGGTAAGCAAGCATCAGATGCACTCCATACCCGAAAAGTTCATTGAATGACTTGCGGCTGAATGCCAACTGCGGGAACCAGCGGGTTGCAGCCACAAAGTATATGAACATGAATACCGACAGGAAAATCTGCGTCGACACAAGTGCCCAATAACCCATACCCATGACCGCCAACACTATGCCAAGTGCGAGAGCCGACACCGTAGCAGCAACACGAACCAGACATATCTCCCTCATCTTAAGCTCTTTGCGAAGCCTTGTCTCCTGCACGAAGCTCATTGTCTGTATGAAGAAACACACACCGAGTATGCGCATGATGGCAACAAGTTCCTCATGCCCGAAAAAGCCGGCGACAAGCGGAGCCCCCAGAAAGAATGCGAGTCCAAAAAAGAAACCCATGGCACTATTGAAAATAAATGTAGTGCTGTAGTCTTCCGGGGTAGGCTTTGATTTATGTATAAGTCCGTCGGACATGCCGCAGCTGGAGATATCGAATGCCACAGCGGTAAATATGGCAATCATGGCCAGCAGTCCGAAATCGGCCGTGGTGAGCATACGGGTAAGGGCTATGTTGCCCCCGAAATTGAGAAGGGCAACTGTAATACGCTCTATCAGCGACCATTTATAGACACTGCGGTTTCCCATAGCTTTAAACTTATATTAACAACGGCAAAATCCTTCCATTATTATATGTACCTGATTCACGATACCACACATTGATTACAAAGCGTTGCGGAAACATCGGGCAAACCATCGTACAACAATCAGGAAAGAAAATAATGAAATTCGGTTTAATTTTTTCATTAAAATTTGTCGGACTTATTGGATTATTATTAACTTTGCAAAATAGAAATGTCATCAACACCGACAAACTGAACCTATAGTCCTCTCCCCATAATAGGGCGGACTTATTGAAAAGTAGTAACAAATAAACCATTCTGCCCGCATAGGTGGGTTTAGAGTATTAAAAAGTTGTGCCCGACACGAATTAGGGATAAAAAAATGAAGGCCAAACTTCTGCTTTTTGCTGCCTTTGGCGCACTCCTGCTGGCTCTTGGAAGCTGTAGCGATGATTCCAAGACCAACTACTCTATCAAACAGCTCCGCCTTGACGCAGAGGATCTCAACAACGGGTGCACTGCCCGTTCCTCTGAAAACCCCGCCCGTGTCGACGCTTCTTTCCTGCTGCTCGACGAGCAGGGCGAACCCGTGCTCAATGAAGAGGGTAAGGAAGAAATCGAAAAAGTAAAGAAATACACCAACGAACTCATCGTCCGCGAAGGCGACAAAGTAACTGTTACCTTCGACCCCGGCCAGTTCATCAACAAATGCACTCTCACCACTCCCGACGGACAGACTGTAGAACTCAACACCGAGAACCCCACTCTCGAATGGACCGTTCCCGCAGGATTCACCAATGGCTCCGAGTTCTTTGCTGAAAACGTATATGAAGACGAGGACAACATCTACACCTACACCGGAAAAATCGTGATCTGGCGACTCACCTACCCCCGCCACGACCCCGAAGTAGATGATCCCGACAAAGTCGAAGAATAATAGTCTCCGAAAAAATATCACTCTCCGAAAATTGCAGTCCGACCAGGACTGCAATTTTTTTTGCGACACTTCAGACTTTATCGATTCGCAACCCATAAAATTTATTTAACTTTGCATTTTAAACAACAGCAACAACATCACCATTATGGCAGAAAATACCGCACAGGAAGATACCAAGGCTAAAAGCATGAATTTCGTGGAAGAAGAGGTTTGGAACGACCTTCAGTCCGGACGCAACGGAGGACGGATAAATACACGTTTTCCACCGGAACCCAACGGATACCTCCACATCGGCCATGCGAAAGCGATCTGCATGGATTTCGGCATCGCAGAACGCTTTGGAGGCACTTGCAACCTGCGTTTCGACGACACAAATCCAGTGAAAGAGGACGTGGAATACGTCGACTCCATCCGCGACGACATCCATTGGCTCGGTTTCGACTGGGGCGACCGTGAATACTATGCCTCCGACTACTTCCCCCAGCTGTTCGACCTCGCTGTAAGGCTCATAAAAGAAGGCAAAGCCTACGTGGACGACCAGACCAGCGAACAGATTGCAGCTCAGAAAGGCACTCCGACGCAACCCGGCACCGACAGTCCCTACCGCAGCCGCACGCCGGAGGAAAACCTCGACCTTTTCCAGCGCATGAACGCCGGCGAATTCGAGGAAGGAAGCCGCGTGTTGCGCGCGAAAATCGACATGTCTTCGCCGAACATGCATTTCCGCGACCCCATAATGTACCGCATCATAAAAACGCCCCACCACCGCACCGGCACAACATGGAAAGTATATCCCATGTATGACTTCGCCCATGGACAAAGCGACTACTTCGAAGGCGTTACCCACTCGATATGCACACTCGAATTTGTAGTGCACCGCCCGCTGTACGATTATTTCGTCGACGAACTCGCCGACAGCAGCTACCGCCCGCGCCAGATTGAGTTCAACCGCCTCAACCTCACATACACTGTAATGAGCAAACGCAAGCTCCTGCAGCTGGTCAAGGAAGGTCTTGTCGCCGGTTGGGACGACCCCCGAATGCCTACAATCTCCGGCATGCGCCGTCGCGGCTACACGCCACGCAGCATCCGTAACTTCATCGATACAATCGGATACACCAAATACGAAGCCCTTAACAGCGTAAGCCTGCTCGAACATGCCGTCCGCGACGATCTCAACCGCGTGGCAACGCGCGGCATGGCCGTTCTCAATCCCCTCAAGGTGGTGATAACCAACTATCCCGAAGGCCGGGTCGAAGAGGTCGAGATGGAAAACAACCCGGAAGATCCCAACGCAGGAACACACAAAATGCCGTTCAGCCGCGAGATATACATCGAACGCGACGACTTCATGGAAAATCCTCCGAAAAAATTCTTCCGTCTTGCACCGGGAGGAGAAGTCCGTCTCAAGAGTGCCTATATCATACGCTGCGAGAATGTGGTCAAGGACCAGCAGGGCAACATCACCGAGCTCCACTGCACCTACGACCCCGAAACACGCAGCGGACTGCCCGGAGCATCCCGCAAGGTCAAAGGCACACTACACTGGGTGAGCGCCGGACATGCCGTCGACGCACAGGTGAGACTCTACGACCGTCTGTTCAACGTGGAGAACCCGGCAGCGGAGACAGAACGCGATTTCCGCGAACTCCTCAATCCCGACTCGCTCAAAGTGGTGGAGCATGTGAAAGTTGAACCGTTCATCGCCGCACAGGCAGCACAAGGAACAAAATTCCAGTTCCAGCGAATCGGATATTTCACTCCCGACGCCGATTCCACTGAGGAAAATCTTGTTTTCAACCGCACTATAGCCCTGAAAGATACCTGGGAAAAAGTACAGAAAAACAGTTGAATGAGCTATAACTCCAACGACGGCGTTTCCCGCGACGACCTTTACCGGCGCTTCCGCGAATCACTCAGCAAACCTATTACCGAGAGATTTTTCGACGAAGACGAGCTGGTGGATATTTTCGACTACGCCGGAGACATCGACGACGCATATGCGAGGGTGGAGGTGCTGTGCTGTGGCGCACGCCTCTACCCCGAAAGTCTTGCTCTTGCCGACAGACGCGCCCTGCTATACCTCGACGAGGACGACAGCGATGCCATGGCCAAGGCATACCTGGCCGACAACCCGACCATCTCGACGGCACTAACCGACATAGTACGCCTCGAAGTGAACCGCCCCGAGCCAGACAAGGCTGTGGCGGCACTCGAATTCCTGCTCAGCCAGTACGACCTGCTCTCCGACGAGGAGACCATAAGGCTCGTCGACCTGGCCATCGACATGGATATGTATCCATGGCTGCTGGACAACCTCGATATCCTGCGCGCCAAGACTTCATTCCTGCCATCGCTGCTTTATGAAATACTCAACGAAGCCGACAGCCGCGATGACTTCGCCACCGGCATACGCCTCGCCGACGAACTCATAGAACTCGAGCCGTTCGCCGTGAGCTACTGGGGTGCTCTTTTCAAGGCTCATGCCCGCGCGGGCCACACCGAAGAGGCCCGCAGTGCATTCGACTATGCGAAAGCGCTCACCGCCGACGACCACAATGCAGCACTCTGGCTCTGCGACGCAGTGGTACGCCACGCGCCTTATCTTGCCTCGGATGCAATACCTATGATAAAGGCGATGGTGGATGACGAACCCGACAACTTCGAGTTCGTCGACTACCTCTGCGGCCTGACCATGCATGCCGGACGACCTCAGGAAGGCGTCGACATAGTAAAGGCATATCTCGACAGGAACCCCGACGATTTCCATGCCCTCCGCCGCCTTCTGTTCACCAACGCCGACGGCTGCGCTCCTTATGTCGAAGCATATTACGCCCTGCATCCCGAAGGATTCGATGAGGACACGCTCGACGAAATAGTGAACACTCTGTTGCTCAACAACGCCATGCGTTCGCTCGCAGCCTTTCTGGAAATGAGTTCCGCCCGCGGCCTGCTGACAGTGAGCCACACCTGCGCCCTGATAGAAGCGTATTTTGCAGGAGCCAAGTTCACAATGGCCGCCAGGGCAGCCGACTCGCTGCGCGACTTCACTCCACTGGTTGAGATTCCGCTCAAGGGAGCTGCCGCAGCCGCAGCGGCCGTGATAAGCTATATGAAAACCGGCCAGGAAAGCAAGGCAAAAAATGTAGTGAACGCCACTCGCCGCCAGTTCGAGGCCACGATGGATATCGCACCCATGCCTGTCCGCATGGTGCTGCGCAGCGCCCTTGCAACCTTCGACGCCGTAGAACGCCATCCTGCCTCCGACACGCTGTTCTGGCAATATCACGACCCATACCGCTACGGTCGATAGCCTACACAACGAACGCTCAACAAATTAAACCGTCCGGTAGCGAGGGCGCGATTCTCATGAGACCGGAATATGTTGTAAAACATTTTTCTTTTTCACGGTTTTTTTTGTTCAATATAGAAAATGCAGCTAACTTAGAGGCATAAAACAACACTCCATCAAGTTTCACCCTACAAACTGATACGATATGACCAAGACCATCACCTTCAACGAGCTTCGGAGTCTTAAAGACCGCCTTCCCGACGGCTCGATGCACAAGATCGCAGACAGGTTGAACACCACGGTACAAACTGTTCGTAACTACTTCGGTGGCAGCAACTACGACTTCGGCAAGAACTGTGGTGTACATATAGAGCCCGGACCCGATGGTGGAATCGTGGTTCTCGACGACAGCACTATCTACGACATGGCCGTGGAAATTCTCCAGAGCCAGGAAAACGAATAACACACTTTCCTGACAAGGGCTGTCGGCTTCCGTACAGACGACCCTACACGGGGACGCGGCCTCCCGGACCGCGTCCCTTGTCTTTTCTCCCCAGAAGTATGCCACGACTGATTACTCTTGCCATCCACACCTACGACAAAGCCATCGCGCTTCGCAATCTCCTCGAAGCCGAGGGCATAAATGTGGAACTGCACAACGTCAACCTTGAAGTTCCAGGGCTGTCGTCGGGTGTTCGTGTGAGAATTCCCGAGATAGATTTGCCTCTGGCTCTCAGAATCGTGGAAAACAAGGAACTGTTCTCTGGCGAAACCGGAAGCCAGCACGCCGTGATTGTGCCCGTGGACTTCAGCGAGCTTTCCTTCAAGGCCGTGGCTGTGGCCGCAGAGCTTGCCGCACGTAGCAAGGCACTCCTTCACATACTCTACAGCTACATCGACCCCTACATAGCCTCCAACATACAGCTTACCGACAGTTTCAGCTACGATGTCGGCGGCCCGAAAGCAAGGGCCATGATGGAGAGCAACAGCGAGAGACTGATGGCCAACTTCGCCGAACGGGTACGCAACGCCATGAAGGCCGGCGCCATGACTCCGGTGAAATACATCACCAAAGTAGTGGAAGGCGTCCCCGAAGACGCCATTGTGGACTACGGACGCCAGATTATGCCCTCACTCATAGTAATGGGCACACGAGGCGCGCAGAAAAAGGAAAAGGAGATGATCGGCAGCATCACCGCCGAGGTGCTCGACGAAGGGCGCTTCACAGTGCTTACCGTGCCCGAGCCGGTAGCGGTGAGCACATCGCTGCACCCACGCAACATCCTTTTCTTCAGCAACCTCGACCAGGACGACATTCTGGCAATCGATGCCATGTACCGGCTGTTCGGCGGCAAAGGCGTAAAAGTGACCATAATGCATGTTCCCGGGCGCCGCCGGTTCTCCGACTCGGGCACCGGCAAAGCACTGGCCAAACTCAGCGACTACTGCCGCGACAACTTCACCGACTACCACTTCGTCAGCGTGCCGGTAAGCCGCGACGATTGCGAACAGGCTTTCGCAGCAATGCAGGCCGGAGAAAACTTCGACCTCATTGTGTCGCCCAACCGGCGCCGCAACGCCTTCAGCCGCCTGTTCAATCCAGGCCTTGCCCACAAGATAATTTTCCAGACCGACGTGCCGATGCTGGTAATCCCCGTGTAACCATTATTCAGACCGAATTACAATAACCGAAAAACACACCATAAGCCCCATAAACCATACCATGAAACAACGAATCCTCCTGTTGGGCGACGAAGCATTCGCTCTGGGTGCCATCAACGCCGGACTATCCGGCGCCTATGCGTACCCCGGCACACCGTCGACCGAAATCCTCGAGTTCGTGCAGCAGAATCCGGTGGCAAAGGAACGCAACATCCACTCCCACTGGTCTTCCAATGAAAAAACAGCTGTAGAAGAAGCCCTGGGCATGTCGTTCTGCGGCAAGCGCGCCATCGCCGCAATGAAACATGTAGGGCTGAACGTAGCTGCCGACCCCTTCGTGAACTCTGCGATGACCGGGGCCAACGGCGGGCTCATAGTAGTAGCCGCCGACGACCCTTCCATGCACTCTTCGCAAAACGAGCAGGACAGCCGTTTCTACGGCGCATTCGCCATGCTGCCGGTGCTCGAGCCCGCCGACCAGCAGGAAGCCTACGATATGGCTGCCTATGGCTTTGAACTGTCCGAAAAGAGCGGTCTGCCGGTGCTGCTGCGCCTGGTCACACGCCTTTCGCACTCACGGGCAGTCGTGGAAATAGACACCGAAGCCAGACCGGAATGCGAAATCCACTACCCCCAGAAAAAGAAACAGTGGGTGCTCATGCCCGTAAATTCCAAGCGACGCTATCCCGAGCTGATCGAAACCTACGGAAATCTGGCCGAAGTATCCGCAGAATCGCCTTTCAACCGCCTCATCGACGGCCCCGACAAAAGCATCGGCATAATAGCGTCGGGCATCGCGTACAACTATGTGATGGAAGCATTCGGAGGCAAGTGCCCATACCCGGTGCTGAAAATCGCACAATACCCCCTGCCCGACAGACTCATTGCCGCACTTGCCGCGGAATGCAGCTCCATAATGGTTGTAGAGGAAGGCCAGCCGGTCATCGAGCAACATCTGCGCGGCCTCCATACCCCTGCCAAAGCCATCATAGGCAAGCTCTCAGGCAACCTGCCCCGGACAGGCGAACTCAATGTCGACAGTGTGCGCGCCGCATTCGGCATCGAATCCCAGGCAGGCGACTCCGTTCCCGAACTTGTGGTTCCCCGGCCGCCGGCATTATGCCAGGGATGCGGACACCGCGACGTGTATCATGCTCTCAACAATGCCCTCTCGAATTATCCATCGCCCAAAGTGTTCGGCGACATAGGATGCTATACACTGGGATATCTGGCACCGTTCAGCGCCATCGACACCGTGGTGGACATGGGAGCTTCCATCACCATGGCAAAGGGTGCCGCCGACGCCGGCCAGCACCCTTCGGTGGCCATCATAGGCGACTCCACATTCACACACAGCGGAATGACAGGTCTGCTCGACGCCATCAACGAAGACAGTCCGATAACCGTTATCATTTCCGACAATCTCACCACCGGCATGACCGGCGGCCAGGATAGTCAGGGCACAGGAAAACTGCGCGAGATATGCCTCGGTCTGGGAGCCGATCCCGACCATGTGCACACCATCGATTCCCTGCCCAAGAACGTAGGGCAGATGGAGGAACTGTTCCGCCGCGAAATAGACCATAAGGGTCTGTCGGTAATAATATCCGTCCGCGAGTGCATCCAGACCGCCCGTCGCCATGTCAAAACAAAATAGCGCCAACAACATGAAGAAAGACATCATACTCGCCGGTGTGGGCGGCCAAGGCATCCTCACCATTGCCAATGTGCTTGGCATTGCAGCTCTGGATCAGGGTCTGTATCTCAAACAAGCCGAAGTGCACGGCATGAGCCAGCGCGGCGGCGATGTGCAGAGCAATCTGCGCATAAGCTCCGAACCCATCCATTCCGACCTTATAGCCAAAGGCTCTGCCGACATGATAATTTCCATGGAGCCTATGGAAGCGCTGCGCTATCTGCCTTTCCTCTCACCTGATGGCCGCATAATAAGCAATTCGGTGCCCTTTGTGAACATCGACAACTACCCTGCCGAAGAAGCTGTGGCTGCCCAGTTCGAAAAATTCGGCGCACGCGCGCTGCTCATCAACGCCGACGAAATCGCACGCACTTGCGGCAGCCCCCGCTCGGCAAACATCGTTCTGCTGGGTGCGGCATCTCCATATCTCGAAATCGACACCGAAATAATAAAGCAGGCACTCATAGCACACTTCGCCCCAAAAGGCGACAAGATAGTCGACGCCAACCTCGAGGCTTACCGTGCCGGTGCCAACTGCTCACTTCCTGCCGACTGACCCATGTTGCCATTGACCGAACTGCAGATGGCCGACATAATGTCCCGTCTGAATATAAAATCGCTCAGCGAAGCCACCATCCGTCAGATTGTGGCAGTGTGCGGAGCCGCCGAAAGTGTTGCCGGCGAACCGTTCATCCATCTGGAAGTAGGAAATCCCGGACTGCCGCCAAACAGCATAGGCATCGCTGCCGAGCACAAGGCGCTCGACAACGGAGTGCCAGCCGTATATCCTCCCATCATGGGCGTGCCTGAACTCAAGAACGCCGCAAGCCGCTTTCTGAAAGCATTTGTCGACCTCGACATTCCCGCACGCTGCATAGTTCCCTCGGTAGGCTCTATGCAAGGCAGCTTCGGCATGATGCTACTGCTGTCGTTCCGCGACCCGGCCAAGGACACCATGCTATATCTCAATCCCGGATTTCCGCCCCAGCATCTGCAGGCCAGACTCGTAGGACTCAAGGAAGCGTCGTTCGACATCTACAACTACCGCGGTGCCGCGCTGGAGGAGAAACTCGAAAGCATCCTTTCCAAGGGAAATGTGACCGGCATACTCTACTCCAACCCGAACAATCCTGCATGGACCAACCTGACCGAGAAAGAGCTTGAGATTATCGGACGCCTCGCCACCAAATACGATGCCATAGTGCTCGAAGACATGGCCTACATGGGCATGGACTTCCGCCGCGACTGCGGCACGCCATTCGTGGAGCCTTTCATACCCACGGTAGGACGCTACACCGACAATTATGTTGTCCTGCTTTCCGCGTCCAAGATATTCAGCTATGCCGGCCAGCGTGTCGCCCTGGTATGCATGAGTCCCAGCGTCTACGACCGCCGCTACACCACCCTTCAGAACTTCCTGGCGATGCCCGCCTTCGGCGATGCCTACGTGTTCGGCATCGTATATGCCGTTTCTTCGGGCGTATCCCACTCCGCGCAGAAAGCCATGGCCGCCATGCTCGATGCCGCCGCCGACGGCCATATCAATTTCGTCGACGACTGCCGCGAATACAAATCGCGCTGCGAGAAAGCCAAAACCGTTTTCACCGACGCCGGTTTCCACCTGGTGTACGACACCGACGACGGCGAGCCGGTGAGCGACGGCTTCTTCTTCACTGCCGGATACCGCGATATGGACAGCGAAACCCTGCAACGGCAACTCATGCGCCACGGCGTAGCTTCCATTTCCCTTCCCGGCACCGGCAGCAAGCTTCACGGACTGCGTATATGCGTGTCGAAGCTCGCCGACGACAAAGATTTCGAAACCCTCGCACAACGACTAAAAGCATTCGCCGATGAACAAGCCTGAATATGTGAGCGCCGATGCCGCCGCCGCCCTTATCAAAAGCGGCGATCATGTGTTTATACAAGGCAGCACCTCCATCCCTGAAACCCTTGTCGCCGCCATGGCGCGGCGCGGCGGCGAACTTCGCGATGTCACGGTCTATGTGGCTTTCGCAGTCGCCAAAGGCGAAGCTCCCTACTGCCGTCCGGAGTTCAGGGAATCTTTCCTGGTGGACAGTTTCTTCGTTTCCAACTCCGTGCGGCGCTGGATAGGCGAAGGCTACGGGAGCGTCATCCCCCGGTTTCTCGGCGAGGTGCCTTCCCTTTTCCGCCAGGGCATATGTCCGGTGGATGTCGCGCTTATAAACTGCTCGATGCCTGATGCCGACGGCTATGTAAGCTTCGGTGTATCGGCCGACCTCGCCACCTCTGCAGTAGAGTGTGCCAAGACAGTGATTGCGCAGATAAACCCCAACATGCCCTTCAGCTACGGCGACCCTGTGATACACATCTCGCGGCTGGCTGCCACCGTGGCCGTCGACGACCCACTGGTAGAGGTTCCCACACCTGAGCCCACCCCCGACGAGATTGCCATCGGCAACCATATAGCCGAGCACATCCCCGACGGCGCCACACTCCAGATTGGCGTAGGCGGCATTCCCAACGCCGTACTGAGGGCGCTCCACAACCACAAGCATCTGGGACTCCACACCGAGGCCATGACCGACGGCGTGCTCCCGTTGCTTGAAAAGGGAATCATCGACAACTCGCTGAAGAAAGTTTTCCCCGGCAAAAGCGTGGCTTCGCTGGCTCTCGGCTCAAAGGCTCTCTACAAAGCCATGGACCACAATCCCGACATGGTGTTCAAGGATGTGGCCTGGACCAACGATCCTTTCATCATCGGTTCCAACCCGCGTGTGGCGGCCATAAACTCATGTCTGGAAATCGACCTCACCGGCCAGATCTGCGCCGACAGCATAGGCACACGCATCTATAGCGGAATCGGCGGACAGCACGACTTCGTCTACGGAGCCTCGCGCAGCGAAGGCGGCGTGTCGTTCCTGGCCATGCTTTCCACAAGTCGCCAGGGGCATAATAAAATCAAGCCTGTGCTCACTCCGGGAGCGGGAGTGGTTACCACCCGCTTCCAGACCAACTATGTAGTGACCGAAAACGGCATCGCCGACCTGCGTGGCAAAAACCTTGCAGAACGCGCGCGCCTGCTCATCGGCCTTGCGGCTCCGCAATTCCGTGAGGAACTGGACCGAGCGGCCACCGAGCGCTTCGGGTACTCATATACCCGACTCAAATAGAACAGCCGCGTGGCGACAACGCGCGTTGTCGCCACGCGGTCTCATATCATACATACTTACCTTACTTACATATGAAGACACTAAGTACATGACAAAAATTTGAAGACATCGAATTTCGGCTTGTAGAGCGGT
>ERZ777305.267-NODE-267-length-87644-cov-20.780737_pt1 | contig 87644 bp, 77 predicted proteins | sample MGYA00374965_ERZ777305 | MGnify/ENA primary metagenome ERZ777305 (study PRJEB29328, sample SAMD00013331) | mouse gut metagenome | study: EMG produced TPA metagenomics assembly of the Metagenome analysis of fecal microbiota from mouse which was promoted...
GACCTGTAACAAAATCAGGTGCTCTGCATACTGTGAAGTAACTGCATTGATATTTGTAAAATATCCTGCATTAATATATTGTCCGCTCTGCATCGCAGGGCGGAGTTTTTTCAAATATATAGAAATTATTTCTGCAATATATAAAACTCTTGTATATTTTATCAAAATTAATTATTCTATTTAACAAATAAATTAGTTGGTGAGATATGGCTTATAATGATTTAAGAGAGTTTATTAAGGTTTTAGAAAAAAATGGCGAATTAAAAAGGGTTTCTGCCAAAGTTGACCCTGTATTAGAAGTGGCAGAAATAACTGACAGAGTATCAAAAAATTATGGTGAAGCTCTTCTTTTTGAAAATGTAGATGGATCAGACCATGATATAGTGATAAATATATTTGGCTCTATAAAAAGAATGTGTATGGCTTTGGAAGTTGATGATTTAGATGACCTTGGTGAGCGTATTATAAACCTTGTTGATAAAAATACACCACAGAATTTTATGGATAAATTAAAAAGCCTGCCTATGATTATGGAAATTAGCAATATACTGCCTAAAACAGTAAAAAAAGGTGCATGTAAAGAAGTTATTATAAAAGGCGATGATGTAGATTTATTGAAATTTCCAGTAATAAAATGCTGGCCTGGTGATGCAGGCAGGTTTATAACTATGCCTTGTGTATTTACTAAAGACCCAGAAACAGGCACAAGAAACTGCGGTATGTATCGTATGCAGGTATATGATGGCAAAACTACAGGTATGCACTGGCATATTCATCATGGTGGAGCAGACCATTTTAGAAAAGCACAAAGAATGGGGCTTGAAAAATTAGAAGCAGCTGTTGCTCTTGGTCCAGACCCTGTTGTTACATTTGCAGCAACTGCACCTGTGCCTGATGGTATAGATGAAATGCTTTTTGCAGGCTTTATCAGAAAACAGGCTGTTGAAATGATAAAATGCGAAACTGTAGATTTAGAAGTGCCTGCAAATAGTGAAATAGTTTTAGAAGGATATGTATTAACTAATGAACTTCGCAGGGAAGGTCCTTTTGGCGACCATACAGGCTACTATTCCTTAGCTGATGATTTTCCAGTATTTCATATAACATGTATTACTCATAGAAAAGATGCAGTATATCCTACAACTATAGTTGGTAAGCCGCCTATGGAAGACTGCTATATGGGAGTTGCAACTGGCAGAATATTCCTGCCTATTCTTAAAAAACAGGTTCCAGAGATTGTTGATATGTATATGCCGTTAGAAGGTGTATTTCATAACATTATGTTTTTATCTATTGATAAAAAATATCCTATGCAGGCACATAAAATTATGCACTATGTATGGGGCACAGGTCAGATGATGTTTACTAAAATGATAGTTATAGTTGATAAAGATGTAGATGTTAAAAATACAAATGAAGTGCTTTGGAGAATGGGTAACAATGTGGACTGGGAAAGAGATACATGTATTGTAAAAGGTCCTGTTGATACATTAGACCATTCATCACCTTATGCTTTCTGGGGCAATAAAATAGGAATAGATGCAACTAAAAAACTGCCCGGTGAAGGACATTTAAGAGAATGGCCTGAAGATATTGTTATGAGTGATGAAATTCGTGAGCTTGTAACAAAACGCTGGAAAGAATACGGTTTATAAGATGGGTGGTAAAAAAGATTTAGCTCCGTTTATGGAATATTTAAAAGAGCTTTTTCCAGAGGCTCATTGCGAGCTTACATATAATGACCCATTTCAGCTTTTAGTGGCAACAATACTTTCTGCTCAGTGCACAGATAAGCAGGTAAATAAAGTAACACCTTTATTATTTTCAGAATATGCTGATGCAGAAAGTATGGCTGAAGCACCTATAGAAAAAATAGAAAAATTAATACATTCTACTGGGTTTTATAAAAACAAGGCTAAAAATATTAAAAGTATGTCTCATGCACTTATACATGAACATAATGGCAAAGTGCCTGATAATATGGAAAGCCTTGTAAAACTTCCCGGAGTAGGAAGAAAAACGGCAAATGTAGTGCTTGGCAATGCTTTTAAAGTGCCGGGGATGGTTGTAGATACTCATGTTAAAAGAATATCTAATAGATACGGTCTTACAAAAAACTCAGACCCTGAAAAAATAGAGCAGGATTTAATGAAAATATTTCCGCGAGATAGATGGACAGAGCTTTCACATCAGCTTGTGCTGTTTGGCAGATATTTCTGCACTGCTAAAAAACCAAACTGCAATGAATGTAAAATATTTGCATACTGTCCTGCAGGAAATAAACTGGTAAAATAATATGCGTGAATTATATTTGGATATGACTTCTGGTATTTCTGGCGATATTATGCTTGCAGGGCTTTTAGGACTTGGAGCAGACAGTAAAGAATTATCACAAATATTGTCAAAAATGCTTAATAAGCATGTTCAATTAGAGCTTGAAACAGTGTGGCGAAATGCTGTCTGCTGCAACAGGCTTGCTATAAAATGTGATATAGAAGGGGAGCCTTTCAGACATTTAGAAAATATTAAAAATATGATATATTCTGCTGAATGCTGCCAGCAGATAAAAGATAATGCAGTCAAAACTTTTGAAGTAATAGCAGAAGCTGAAAGCAAAGTTCATGGAATAAGTATAGAAGAAGTTCATTTTCATGAAATAGGTGCAGTAGATACTATTATTGATGTTTTTGGAGCATGCTGGCTTTTAAATCAGTTAAAAATAGATAGAGTAATATCAAATATTCCTGTAACTGGTTATGGATATATTAATGCAGCTCATGGTATAATGCCTGTTCCTGCCCCTGCAACTCTTAAAATATTAGAAAATATGCCTTTAAAAAGAGTAGATACAGAAGGGGAGATGATAACACCAACTGGTGCAGCACTGCTTAAAACTAATGTATCAGAATATACAAATTCTTTTACAGGAATTGTGATAAAGGACAGTTTTTCAACAGGTCAGAAAGAGTTTAAAGGTATGGCAAACTTTATGCGTGCCATTATTTTAGAAAATACTTATAATGACAGTATAATAAACATTACCACAAATATAGATGATATGACAGGTGAACTTTTAGGCTATCTGCATGAAAAACTAATGGAAAAAGGGGCAAAAGATGTATGCTTCATACCTGCTTTTGGCAAAAAAAACAGACCACTGTATATTGTAAATATAATGTGTGTAGAAAAAGATAAAGATGAGATAATATATACTTTATTTAAATATTCAAGCACAATAGGTATGCGAATAGAAAAAGTCAACAGAATAACTGCGGAAAGAGATTTTATAGAAAAAGAAGTTATGGGTGAGAAAATTAAACTAAAACGCATAAAATATAAAGATATAGAAAGGCTTTTTCCAGAATGGGAAGACTGTAAAAAAGCATCAGAAATATTAAACCTTACACCCTCTGAAATAATGCAGAAAGTATTAGAGTAAAAACGATAATATATAATTTAGATTTTTCGCCTTTAAATCAGGCTCAAAATGACTGCAATGTGACAATATAGTCATACTGAGAGTGATAAAGAGAAGTATATTATAATTTATTCTTTATTAAAAAAATACTTTCCAGCTACGGACTTTTAATTCCATCGCTACTTGCTTGGAAAGTCCTTGCATAGCCAAAAACGGGGTCTTTCCCATATAAATGGCAAGCCGTTTTCTATACTTGGAGCGAAGAGTAGTAAAATACACTCCCCTTGAATTTTTTAAATCACACTCTGCTGAAACAAGTTTGGTTATCGCTCACTTTCGGCTTGTCCTGAGCCTGCTTCCGTGTCTTACTGATCTTGATTTTTAAGCGAAGTATCTAAAAAACAGATAAGTTAAATATATTATACAATACTTTAATATATATAATTTAGATTTTTCATCTTTAAAATCAGGCTCAAAATAATTTATAGGGCAAAATTTTTGGGTAAGTTTCCATTTTATTTAAGCTAAATTTGTAGAAAAATTACTTAAAATATGCTAATAGCAAGCTCCATATAAATTAAATGTTCTTTCAAAACCTTTTTTAATTACTTCAAATGTGCCAATATTAAGCTTTATATTTAAATATTTATCTGCATTTACTGATTAAAAACATTAACATCTTTTGGCAGTTTCTTTTTAAAAGATGAATCGCTTATTTTTTTATCAATTTCTACTTTGCTTAAAGTTATAGTAGTTAAGTTTCCTGCATTATCTTTACTGTTTATTTCAGATATTACATCATTTTTAAATACAATATTAATATAGGCAAGCCCTGTATCATTTTTTGGTTTTAAATATAATGTATTGTCTTTCTGCTCTGCACTAAAACTTTTGCTAAGCTGAGAAAAATCCATCAAAACCTGCAAAAGAGCATATTCTTTATAGTCTTTTGTTTTCATTTTAATAAGCTGGTTATTGATTTCATCATAATGGTTAATATCTGTATTTGTTATAAGATACCATGATGAATAAGGCTCAGTATAATCCCACAATGCTTTTTCTTTCATATTTATATATACTTTACCTGTATATATATCTTCACCGTAATCTTTTAAATTATTTATCTGTTTAAACTCTGCTGATAAACTTTTAATATCAGATAACTGTTTCATATAGTCAGTATTCTTTTTATCTTCTGCAAAAGCAGTAAAACATACTAATATAAAAAGTAACAATAATAATTTTTTCATATATCACCTAATATATATTAATTAGCCTTGCACACCATGACAGTTTTTATATTTTTTACCACTGCCGCAAGGACATGGGTCATTTCTTCCTATTTTTGGTGCATTTCTTTTAACAGTTGCAGTTTTTTTATTAGTTTCTTTTTCAAGTGAGCGTTTTTCTTTTAACTGTTTTTTATTTTCAGCCTGCAGTTGTTTAAGCCTGCGTGCATTTTCTGCAGCAGCTTCTTCTGGAGTCTGCATTTGTATCTGCACTTTCATAATAAGCTCAACTGTTTCTCTGTTTATTTTATCCATCATTTCAATAAAAAGTGTATAAGCTTCTCTTTTATATTCTATTAATGGGTCTTTTTGTCCGTAACCCCTTAGACCTACACTATCACGGAGATGGTCCATATGCAGCAGATGTTGTTTCCACCTGTTATCAAGAGTATTAATAAGAATATATTTTGAAAAATCTTCAAAATGGTCTTTAAATTCCTGTTTTCTTTCCTGAAATTTTGCTTCAAATTGACCTGCCAATTCTTTTTTAGCAATATCTAAATGTTTTGCATCAGCCTGAGATAAATCTGTTTTTATACCAAATATTCTTTCAAATATTTTTTCTGCTTCTTCATAGTTTGGATTTTGCGGAGTAATAAAATCTTCAAGCAGTGCACTGATAACATCATTTGCATATTCCTTTATAATGTCATCAATATCAGAGCCTTGTAAAATCTGGCTTCTAAGGCTGTATACAACTTTTCTTTGAGCATTTGCCACATTATCATATTCAAGTAAATGTTTACGCATTTCAAAATGGAATGCTTCCACTTTTTTCTGTGCACTCTCTATAGTCTTACTAATAAGAGATGATTCTATTTCTTCTCCGTGTTGTAAACCTAATGTGCTCATTATTTTAGAAAGTTTTTCTGCACCAAACTTTCTTAATAAATCATCTTCTGTGCTGAGATAAAATCTGCTTTCTCCATTATCTCCCTGTCTTCCAGACCTGCCTCGCAGCTGGTTATCAATACGGCGTGATTCATGTCTTTCTGTGCCTAAAATAAATAATCCGCCTAATTCCTGCACACCTTCGCCTAATTTAATATCTGTTCCACGACCTGCCATATTTGTAGCAATAGTAACAGCACCAATTTTACCAGCATGGGCAACAATTTCTGCTTCTCTTTCATGGTTTTTAGCATTTAACACTTCATGTTTTATTTTTGCTTTTTGCAGCATGTGGGAAAGCAGTTCACTTTTTTCAATGGAGATAGTTCCCACAAGAACAGGCTGCCCTTTTTTGTGCAGCTCGCCTATAATTTTAACAATAGCTTCATATTTTTCCTGAGCAGTTCTGTAAATTACATCAGGTCTGTCTATCCTGTTTACTTTTCTGTGTGTTGGAACAGGCACAACTTCCAGTCCATATATGCTTTTAAATTCATTAGCTTCTGTTAATGCTGTTCCTGTCATACCAGAAAGTTTTTCATACATTCTAAAATAGTTTTGGAAAGTGATAGATGCATAAGTCTGGTTTTCATTTTGCACCTGCACTTCTTCTTTTGCTTCTAATGCTTGATGAAGTCCATCAGAATATCTTCTTCCGGGCATAAGCCTGCCTGTAAATTCATCAACTATTACTACTTCTCCATTCTGCACAACATAATCTACATCAAGTTTAAAAACTGCATGGGCTTTTAATGCATTATTCACAAAGTGCAGAGTGTCTACATTCTGGATATCATAAAGGTTGCCAATTTTTAGCCCAGCTTCTACAAAGTTTATACCCTCATCTGTTAAATCAGCAGATTTTCTTTTTTCATCAATAGTATAATGGGTTTCTGGCTGCAAAAGCCTTACAACATTATTAACTGCATAGTAGCTGTCAGTAGTATTATTTGTAGGGCCTGAAATAATAAGCGGGGTTCTTGCTTCATCTATTAAAATAGAGTCTACTTCATCCACAATAGCATAGTGTAGCTCTCTTTGAACATATTCAGATAAATCATATTTCATATTATCCCTTAAATAGTCAAAGCCAAACTCATTATTTGTGCCGTAAGTAATGTCACAGGCATAAGCCTGTTTCCTTGAAATATCTATAAGTTTTATAGTAAAATTTTCTTTATCATCCCATACTGCCTGCTTAGATGCATCACTTTGGATAATACCAACAGAAAGACCAAGTGCAAGGTATACTGGTGCCATCCAAGAAGCATCACGGCGAGCAAGATAATCATTTACAGTAACAAGGTGAGCCCCTTTTCCTTCAATAGCATTTAAATACATAGGCAGTGTAGCAACTAATGTTTTACCTTCACCAGTTTTCATTTCAGATATTTTACCTGAATGAAGAACATAGCCACCCATAAGCTGAACATCAAAATGACGCATTTTTAATATTCTGTTACTAACTTCTCTAACTGTTGCAAAAGCCTCTGGCAAAATATCATTTAAGCTTTCGCCTTCTGATAATCTTTTTCTAAATATAACAGTCTGGTTAAAAAGAGTATCGTTATCAAGGCTTTTAAGCCTTTCTTCATGGCTGTTAATATTATTAATTAATGGCTGTAATTTTTTAAATATTTTATCTGGACTTGGGGTAAATAGCTTTTCTATTAAATCTTTAAACATTGCTGCTCCTGCTGTTTTATATAATTAAAGATATTATAGTATATTTTTTGTTCTATAAAATCAAGTTTTTATATGTAATTTACACATTTTTTTGTTATACTGCAATAGATGAGTTATAAAAAAAGTTATATAAAATGATAACTATATACTAAAAGATATACATAAAAATAGGTTTATTCAACATTATATTAATTATTTTAGAAATATATGAGTGATAAATCATAATTTTATAAAATTTTGATACTATTTAGATATAAAAAAACGGAAAGAGAGGGATTCGAACCCTCGGTGAGCTGCCCCACACACGCTTTCCAGGCGTGCCCCTTAAACCAGACTCGGACACCTTTCCATTACATTATTAATTGTTTTAGAAGTATATATGTATAAAAGAATAAGAAAAAAATCAAGCAGTAATTTATGAATAATTAAAATTTAATTTACTTTGCGGTATTTATATAAATATTCATCTATTACTGACACTATTGATGACAGTCTTGTTAAATTTTTATTTAAATCTTCGTATACTCCTGTGTAGTCATGGCTTTCTGCCATAAAGCCAATGCGGGAAAATTCATCACCTAAATGCTCTAATTCATCAAGCACCTGCTGTTCAAATCCACATCCGCTTTCATATATTATTTTAAACAGTCCATGTGCTTTATAAAGACAGTCAAGCACATAGTCAAGTTTTCCTATATCGCTTAAATTATTAAAGTCATTTATATCCATAATGTCACCTTTATTCTTATGCTTTACTTACTTTTTCTAATATATTAGGTGCAAGTTTAGATTGTTCTTTACTTTTTACTGCCTGTTCAATAGATTTTTCCATAGCCAATTCTGCTTTGCGTCTTTCAGCCTGCAGCTCTGCATATTTTCTCCGTCTTTCCTGCAATGCTTCAAATGCTGCCATTTTTCTTTCATAATTACGCAAATCTACCATAATAGCCATATATGCCGCAGCACCAAGCACAGCCATTAAAATATCAATCTTATCCATAAACATTCCCCATCTATATAGTAACCATTATGCTGTTAATGCACACAGTATTACTATATATAATATTAGCTATCGGCAGTAATATGATTTACTTAATAGATAATTATTATTAAATATAATATAATTTATAAATAAATATTTATCAAGTCATAAAAAACTGTTGCAAACAAGAGTAATATAGTAAATAATGATGTATATAAAATTTATGGAGTATTGTATGAAAAAATATGTAATTTCCTTAATACTTACTTTACTGGTATTTTCTGGCTGTGATGCACTTGGTATAAAACAGGCAGATAATTCTTCCAGCGATAATGGTTCACAAAATGCAGATACTGCATTGTCAGTATCTCTTGATAATCAAATCAGTGCATCAACAGGGCAGCAGGCAGCTGCTGAGGAAATACTAAACCTTCAAAAAGAAATAGATGAGCTTATAAGTGCTGTTAATGCAAAAGATATTGCAGTTACTGAGCTTGAAAACAAAGTTAAGGTTTTAGAAGAAGAAAAACAGCATGCAGCAGCAAAAGCTGCGTCAGTAGAAGCAGAACTTGCTGATTTAAAAGATACTATAAGCACTAATAATCAGTATCGCAATATAGCAATTATTTCAGCACTTATATCACTGCTTTTAAATATTCTTCTTGCATATCTTCTTATAATAACACGCATAAGAAGTAAACGGGCAGCTTTACCACCTGCAAAGGAAGATGAAAAGGCTTATAATGATGTAAAAGAGACTTTTGTTGAAACTTCTGCAAATGAAACAGAAACAAATAATCAGGCAGATAACAGCAGCACTTTAAAAGAAGATAATAATAACAGTAAAAAAGATATAAAAGAAAATGAAAAACAAGAGCAGGTAGTTAAGAAAAGAGGCAGACCAAAAAAAGAGAAAGCAGAATAATATGTAATAATATAAAAATCCCTTTTGTTTTTACAAAAGGGATTTTTAATAAAAAGGGGTATATATCAAAAGTAGAATATTTTTGTGCTACAAATTATATAATATGTGTCACAGAAAAAGTCAATAATAAAATAAGTATGCTATTCCCTTTTTTTATAACATCCCATTAATGCCTTATATATCTATACCTTTAATATATTTAAAGTTTTATCATATAAGTAATTTTGAGCCTGATTTTGAAGGAGAAAAATCTAAATGATTAAGTGTATAAAATGTTTACCAGCAATAATACAAATTTAATCAGTATAATATTTCACTAACAAAAAAGTAGTAATGCAGAAACACAGGGAGAATTTATGGAAAGAGTGATATATGCAGTCGGGCTTGGTCCTGGCGATTATGAGATGATAACATTAAAAGCAAAAAAGGTGCTGGAAGAAAGCGATATAATATTTTTAAGCGGAGGCAAAGTATTTAACGGATATGATGAAGTGAAAAAACTGCTTGATAATATTAATTGTGGCAGCAAACTTAAATTTTATGAATATCCTGAAAATAAAAACGACAGGCAGGCTCATATTAAACACTTTGCAGTTGAAACAGTTAAATATTTAGAAAAAGGTATGAAAGTAAGCTATGTTACAATGGGCGATATGACTATATATTCATCATTTCCAGATATATATAAGGAGCTTGCAAAACATAATGTAGTATTAAAGGCTGTAACAGGTATATCTTCTTTTTTTGCACCAGCATCATTAACAGGCAATTCTATTGTAGACTGGAAAGATAAAGCAGCCATTATTCCAAATCCAGAAGATTACAAGGAAATTGAAAATATACTTGAATCTTTTGCAGCAGTAATAATAATGAAAATATCAGATAATGGAAAAGTTTTGAAAGAATATTTAGATAAATGTATAAACAAGCCTTCTACTGCTTATGCAGTATTTAATGCATATACAGAAAAACAGAAAATATATGATTTAATGAAAGAATTTCCTTATAATACAGAAGAATTTTTTATGAGTGTGGTAATGATAAAAAAATAATTATTTTTTCAAATAATTATTTTGCTTTTTTTGAAATAATTACTATAATACAGTTTAATTATTTTTAATAAGGTGAATAATGGAAAAATATTTAAATCTGCTTTACAATTTATTTATTGTTGATGATAGATATATGCTTTTAGTAAACGGCTTAATTTTTACACTGGGTGTAACATTTACTGCGGCTGTTATTGGTATTCTTTTAGGTATGCTTTTATCTATTATGATGATTGCAGATTTAAGACCTTTTAAAAATATAAAATCTAAAAAATTTGCTTTTTTAAAACAATTTAATCCTGTTCCAAAGATAGCACTTTTTTATATTACTGTTATAAGAGGCACTCCAACTGTTGTGCAGCTTTTTATACTTGCTTATGTAATATTTGTAGGCAGACTGGCAGATACTCCAGTATTTGTTACAGCAAGCCTTGCATTTGGTTTAAATTCAGCAGCTTATGTGGCTGAAATAATAAGAGCCGGTATTCAGGGTCTTGATAAAGGTCAGATGGAGGCAGCAAGGGCACTGGGTATGTCATACAGGCTTTCTATGAGAGTGGTAGTTATACCGCAGGCAGTGAAAAAGATTATGCCTGCACTTGTCAGCGAGTTTATAGTTCTTTTAAAAGAAACATCTGTTGTCAGTATGATAGGTGGCGTAGATTTAACTTTTGGAGCAAAAAGCATAGCATCAGTTACATATAGAGCAGCAGAGCCGTGGATTGTGGTGGCTTTAATTTACCTTGCATTGACAACTATATTTACATACTTTATGCGTAAAATAGAAAAGAGGTTAAGAGAAAGTGATTAAAATAAGTAACCTTCATAAAAGTTTTGGTGATTTGCATGTATTAAAAGGTATTGATTTGCAGGTAAATCAAGGAGATATTATTGCAATAATTGGACCATCAGGCAGCGGCAAGTCTACACTTCTGCACTGTATAAATAAACTTGAAGAGCCAACTGTTGGTCATGTTTTTATTGATGATGAAGATATAATGATGCCAGAGTGTAATATAAATGCTGTAAGGCAGAAAGTGGGAATGGTATTTCAGCATTTTAATCTTTTCCCCCATAAAAAAGTTATTGAAAATATTACTCTGGCACCTACTCTTGTAAAAAAAATACCAACAGCAAAAGCAGTAGAAGCAGCAGAAAAACTGCTGAAAAAAGTAGGGCTTGAAGAAAAGGCAGGTGTATATCCAAACAAACTTTCTGGCGGTCAGAAACAGCGTATAGCCATAGCCAGAGCTCTTGCTATGGAACCTGAAGTTATACTTTTTGATGAGCCAACAAGTGCTCTTGACCCAGAGATGATTAAAGAAGTGCTTGATGTTATGAAAGAATTAGCACAAGAAGGTATGACAATGCTTATAGTTACTCATGAAATGGGATTTGCAAAAAATGTTGCAAACAGGCTTCTCTTTATGGATGGCGGCAAAATAGTAGAAGATACTGACCCTAAAACTTTTTTTGAAAATCCAAAAAGTGAGCGAGCAAAAGAATTTTTAGACAAAGTATTAAATAAATAAAGTAATTTTATTTAAGAAAATTATATATTTAAATAATAAGCAGGAAAAGTATATATTATATTACTGAATTATTTTTTCAGCAGCATTTATTATTTTGCTATTTCCATATATGTTTTTTCTTATATTAGTTTATGTTAAAAAAGTCTGCAATTTTAATTGTAACTTATTATGCAGATTTTTGCTTCTGATAATAATAGACAATTATAAAGGATGATTTAAAATATAAATACTTCTGTTATGTTATATTGAGCCTGAATGGCAAAGTATATAACAAAATAAGATAATTTAAAGTTATTATGCGATATGTTAATACATATAATTTAGATATTCATCTTTAAAATAAGGCTTGAAATGGAAGACTGTAATATAAAATTTTAGGGTAAATTCGTTTTTAGATTTTACAAAATTTAAAAATAATATAGAAAATATTTGACAATATATAAAAAATATAGTAATAAGAATAATTACTAATATTGATATAAAATAGTGCTGTGCTACATGCATTAAATTATATGGTGGCTGAAAAGTAAATACAAACATATCTCTGGAGGTAATATGGCAATTTCAAAGTATTCCCGCCAGCGTGAGCTTATCTACAAAACAGTAATAGAAAATAAAGTGCATCCTACAGCAGAGTTTGTTTACAATTACTTGAAAAAAGATAACCCACAGCTTAGTTTGGGAACAGTATATAGAAATTTACAGCAGTTATCTGATAATGGTGAGATAAACAGGCTTTCAATACCAAATCAGCCAGACAGATTTGATGGAGTTATTGAAGAACATTATCATGCAGTATGTGAAAAATGTGTCACAATATATGATATTCACATAAATGAGATGTTTGATATTGACAGTCTGGTTGCTGAGAAAACAGGACTTGATATTACAGGTCATGAAATAATATTTAAAACAATATGTCCCATGTGCAAAAATTAGGGATAAAGGAGTAAAATATGGAATTAAAAGGTTCTAAAACTGAACAAAATCTTATGACTGCATTTGCAGGTGAATCACAAGCCCGTAATAAATATACATATTACGCAAGCAAAGCAAAAGCTGAAGGTTATAACCAAATTGCAGATATTTTTACAGAAACTGCAAATAATGAAAAAGAACATGCTAAAATATGGTTTAAACTTCTTCATGATGGTCAAATACCTTCTACAGATGTTAACTTAAAAGATGCTGCTGCTGGCGAACACTATGAATGGACTGATATGTATGCTGGCTTTGCTGCAACTGCAAAAGAAGAAGGCTTTGCTAAAATTGCTTATCTTTTTGAAGAAGTTGGTAAAATAGAAAAAGAACACGAAGCAAGATATTTAAAACTTCTTGAAAATGTAAAAGAGCAAAAAGTATTTAAAAAAGCAGAAAAAGTTGTATGGCAGTGTGCTAACTGCGGACACTTACACTTTGGTGAAGCAGCTTTAGAAGTTTGCCCAGTATGCGAACATCCAAAAGCATTTTTTCAAGTTAAAGCAGAAAACTATTAATAGTTAATAATAAATTGAGCTGCTGTAAAAAGCAGCTCAATTTATATTTTTAGAAAATAAAAAATTTTTACAGTATAAATTGTGTAGTATGGGTTAACCATAAATATAAAATAAGGGGAATTATATGAAAAAAGTTTATCTTTTAATATCAGTCATGATTTTTGCAGCAGCAATTACAGGCTGTAAAAAAAGTGAAAATATATCAGCTGCACCAGCTGCAAATGCACCACAAACAGCTGTGGAGGCACCAAAAGCAGTAGAACCTGCACCATCAGCAGTAGTTGATGAATTAAAACCAACTCAAGACGAGCTTATTATTGAAGCAAGAACTAATTTTGAGCCTATTCCTTTAAATGTTGAAGAAGGTTACAAACTGTTAAAAAACAATACACCAACACCTGAAAAATTTGAGCTTGGTAAAATGCTCTATTTTGAACCTCGTATTTCTAAAAGCCAGTTAATCAGCTGCAATACTTGTCATAACTTATCTTTTGGCGGTGATGATTATCAACAAACTTCTATTGGTCATGGCTGGCAGAGAGGTCCTAGAAATGCTCCAACAGTATTAAATTCTGTTTATAATACTGCACAGTTCTGGGATGGCAGAGCAGGTGATTTAAAAGACCAGGCTAAGGGTCCACTTCAAGCAAGTGTTGAAATGGCAGCTACTCCAGCGTATGTTGTAGAAGTATTAAAAAGTATTCCAGCTTATGTAGAGCTTTTTAAAGCTGCATTTCCTGGTGAAGCAGACCCTGTTACTTTTGACAATGTAGCAAATACAATTGAAGTATTTGAAGCAACATTACTTACACCAAACTCTAGATTTGACCAATTCTTAAGAGGCGACAGCAATGCTCTTAATGAAACTGAGAAAAAAGGTTTAAAAGCATATATGGATAATGGATGTGTTTCATGCCATTCAGGTATTAACTTAACAAGCGACGGCTACTATCCATTTGGTTTAAAAGAAACTCCAGAAGCAAGATTATTAGCTGGCGACAAAGGTCGTTTTGGTATCAGTGAGGCTGAAGGTGATGAATTTGCATTTAAAGCACCAACTTTAAGAAATGTTGAATACACTGCTCCATATTTCCATTCTGGTTTAGTATGGGATTTAGGAGAAGCAGTTGCAGTTATGAGCTCTTCTCAATTAGGTATTGAATTATCTAATGAAGAAATAGAGCAAATAGTAGCTTTCTTAAAAACTACTACTGGTGAAATGCCAAAAGTGGAATATCCAGTTCTTCCTGCTTCTACTATTAATACACCAAAACCAACATTTACTATTGACTAATAGTAATCATTATATAAATACCTGCTTATAAGAGCAGGTATTTTTCAATAAGTTCAATGTAATAACTATAATATAGTTCAGCATAATAACTATAAGTATAAAACAACTTGTTCATGATAATAACTATTACGATTATGTCATACTGAGCCTTTTAGGCGAAGTATCTTAATTTATCCTTTATTTTAAAATTCGTCTTTGAATTTGAAAAACTACGCTTGGTCGCAGTAAATGCTCACTCACTTACTTACTTTCAGAGAGCTCATCCTGAACCTGCTTCCCTTTATCTTTACATGTCAATGATAATCAAAAATTATTATCAAAATGGGTTACATACATGGTAAAATATATTGACATTACTTGTTTAATATATATAATGAGAGCCTATGTTTAAAATAATGGAGTTTTTATGAAGAGATTAACACTGTCTGCAATTTTGTTCTGCTGTATATTTTTTTCGCTTTCTGCTTATGCTGCAGAATACTCCCTGCCTAATGCTTATGATTTTTTCATTTCAAGACAGGCTGAAAAAAATGATAATCTTCCGCAGTATATTAAGCCGGATTACATTAGAGATGACTATAAAAGAGTGCTGCCTGATTTAGACAACACTTCTCTTAGTTTTTTCCAAAAATACCCTGTAGAAGTGCATTTAACATCCACTTTTTCATATTCTATTAATGCAAATACATTTAATATGCGTGATTTATTTTTTACAATTGGTCAAACATACCATAACGACTGGCTGCAGCTTACAGGGTTTGTAACTGCTTTTGGTTATTTTGATACCCATGACCCAATGTCTGATTATGGCTATGTGAAAGGTAATGCAGGATTATATGACGGTGGTTTTCAAGCTGTTCTTTTTGACAGAATATTAGTTTCTGCAAGGGGTAGAGCAGTATATGATTTAAGCACAAATACATTTATGCTTATGAACCATTTTTACGACACTACACTTGATTTATCAGAAAATGCTCCATTTTATACAGATATTCAAGGCTGGCAGCTTCCGCAGAATATGAATGGTCCCGGTATTAGAGTTGGCTTTATTGGCAAACATTATGAAATAGCTTATTCTCAAGGGGATTTTATGCATGGTATCCCTAAATCATTAATAGCAAAATTTAATCTGCCAAATATTGATTTAAGATTTTTATACGGTCATGAAAACAGAAATGCACCTGCCAGCTGGACAAATGAACTTTCAAGCCATTTAGTGCAGGTTTCTTCTACTTTTAGATACCCATTTTTAAATAATAAACTATGGATAAATGCTATTGCAGAATATACATGGCGTCAAAATGATGTTAGAGAAGTGCCACTTGACAGTGTATCAAATGATGGAAAACATACAGTTGATGCTTCAGGCAGCCTTACACCTTTTGCACCAGATGCTCACTATGTGCGATTAGAACAGGCAATAGAATATTATATGTTAAATATTGCTTTAAGAGAAATAGTGCAGGTAAGGGGTGATAAAACTGTATTCAATTTAGAGTATGCAGTATATGGTAAATTTCAAGCTGCATCATCAGAATTTACAATTGGTTTTCAAGGCTCTACTGATGGCAGATATTATATTGCTGGTGGAATAAAATTTTAATAAAGGGTATACATAATGAGACTGTTATTTATAATATTGTTTTTGAGTATTTTGAGCTTGGGGGGGGGCATGTGCTATGCTGCTCCAGAAGTTGATTTTCAAGTATATACAAGCTCTTATGCTTATAACAGCGAAAACACTCACTGGGAGCAGACAAGAACAACTCTTACTTATTTTGAAAATTTTACAGAAGCAGTATTTGATATTAAATTTAATGAATTTATTGACTTACGCATAGGTGCATCACTTCTTCTTCCTTTTACTTTTGAATTTCCTGATAATGTGCGTGTATTTCCAATTATAACATCAAGAATTGGAAATAAAGATGTAAGTCTGCGTATTGGCACACTTACAGGCGGCCACAACCTGCCTGCAACTATCCGTGACCCGCTTATGGATATGACACCAGTTGTGCGTTCTACAAACACAAATATTCTTATTCCAGACAGCACAGAATCATATAAATATGGGGATAAAATGACCCATGGATATTATGAATATGGTGCATCAGTAGAATGGTTTAAAGGTGGCAAGGGTGAAGTTTATATGAACTGGCAGATGCTGCATACAGAAAGGCATAGAGAGCGTTTTGATGTTGGCTTAATTCACAGCTTTGATTTTGTTTCAGATATATTCACCCCTTATATTGCACTCCACTACTGGCATAACGGCGGTCATGAATATCCTCTTCCAGCAGGCACGCCAGCTATTACTGAAAATTATGTAGGGGGAATTGGGATAAATAGTAAATGGCTGACTATACTTTATATGGCATCATATAATTTTGTAGATAGAGATAATGAAGGTGCTGTTTTTGGACATGGATTATATATGCGTGGCACAATACCTGTGAAAAACTGGTTTGAAATAGAGCCGCTTGTATTTGTTTCAGGCTGGTATTTAAACCATGACCATATATTTATCAGTGTTGAAGGTGACCCATTTTTCAGAATGCCTTTCTATGCAGGTATAAATATTAAAAAAGGATTTCAGTTTGATAATGGTATAAGTTTATCATTTGGATTTATAAATGGTGTATTCTTAACAGAAGATAATGAAGTAGGTACAAGGTTTGACCAGACTATAAGCCTTAATTTTATTTACAGAATACCGGTTACAAAAAGATAGAAACAATTAAGCCCCTTTTTTAAAAGGGGCTTTTTAGTATACATAAATTAATAATTTTTTAAAATTTAAATATTATTATTAAAATATTTTTATATATTTATCTAAAAGCTATAATATTTATTTAGCTGATTCTACATATTCTACAATCTTTTGTGCTATTATTCTAACATTTCTTTCAAATTTTTCTGTATTTTTTTCAAGCAAAGTCATACGGAAACCAAGCAGATTTGTAAAAAATGAAGTAAGCGGAACTATACATATTCCTGTTGCTCCAAGCAGATTATATGCAAAACGCTTATCATGCTCTGAATTATTGTCTAAAAGCCTGTTTACATAGTTCTGGACTTCTTTATTTTCCATATCTAAATGCTGCTTATTATTTAATACTGCTTCATTAAACACAATGCTTAAATAAAATGCACCATTGCTTCTGTTTACTACAATGTATGGCACATCTTTTAATATATTGTATGCAATATCTGCAAGTTTTTCATAATGAGTAACTCTTATCTGAAGATATTTAGCATATTCTTTATGTTCAATAAGTTTTGGTATTGCCATCTGCGGCATAGTTGTAGAGCATACTTCTGCCTGTTTTTGTTTAAAGATTGCCTGAATATATTTGTCAAAATCTGCATCTTTGCCATAGTTGTATACTTCAATCCAGGCACATCTTGCTCCGGGCCAAGGCACTTCCTTTGAAAGAGAATTCATACTTATTGCCGGCACATCACCAATAACTTCTGACAAATATGGTGTTTTTTGACCATTATATGTCATATTATGGTATATTTCATCTGCTACAATGAAAAGATTATGTTCTTTTGCAATGCGGACAATTTCCTGTAGTTTTTCTTTGGAATAAATATAACCTGTTGGGTTATCTGGGTTAATAATAAGTATACCAACGATAGAATGAGCACTTTTAATTTTCCTTTCCAGCTCTCCTAAATCTGGCTCCCAGTTATTATATGGATTCATTTTATAAGTGTTTGGTGGAAATGATGCATGTGCCACTTCTGCCATAAAATGGGTAGAATAAGTTGGCTCAGGCATAATTATACGGGCATCAACACGGATAACAGAATAGCTTCTTGCAATAGCATCACCAAGACCATTAAAAAATATTATATCATCTTTTGTAATTTTTGCCCCACCAAGAGCATTTCTTTTAGCGGCTAAATATTCCCTAGTAGAATCTACTCCCTTAGTAGGTGAGTAGGCAAAAGACATATTATCATCAATTACTTCTCTTAATACATCTTTAATCCATTCAGGCACCTGTTCCCCTTTCATAACTGGGTCGCCAATATTTTCCCATGAAATCTCCATTCCTTTAGATTTCATAAAATTTGCTATCTCTACAATATTCCTAATTTCGTAGGTCAAGCCACTGCCAATTGTTGCGAAATCTGCTCTCATATCCACACCTTAATTTATTATAATGCAAAAATAAATATATACTCAGTTCAGGAAGAACTGCTTTAGTAAGCAAACAAAAGAATTTACTTCTTGTTTGCGCTAAATAAAAAATTCACGGATGAATTTTTTATATTTGATTAAATAAATTTGCGAAATCTGCTCTCATATCCACACCTTAATTTATTATAATGCAAAAATAAATATATACTCAGTTCAGGAAGAACTGCTTTAGTAAGCAAACAAAAGAATTTACTTCTTGTTTGCGCTAAATAAAAAATTCACGGATGAATTTTTTATATTTGATTAAATAAATTTGCGAAATCTGCTCTCATATCCACACCTTAATTTATTATAATGCAAAAATAAATATATACTCAGTTCAGGAAGAACTGCTTTAGTAAGCAAACAAAAGAATTTACTTCTTGTTTGCGCTAAATAAAAAATTCACGGATGAATTTTTTATATTTGATTAAATAAATTTGCGAAATCTGCTCTTATATCCACACCTTAATTTATTGTAATGCAAAAATAATCAGTTATAGATTCTTCGCTGTTTTCACAATGATAAAAAATTGTCACTCTGAGGGAGCAGAGCGACCAAAGAGTCTATTATTTATATCCTATATATCTTACATTTTCAAATATCTAATGCACTATTTTTGTGCCTATAACACCTATTATAATCATTGTTATAAAAAACAAACGCCAAAAGCCTGTGCTGTCACCAAAGAAAAATATGCCTATAAGTAATGTTCCTGCTGCTCCCACACCTGTCCATATAACATAGGCAGTACCTATTGGTATAGTTTTTTGAGCAATATATAAAAATACACCGCCTAAAGCCATAGATATTACTGATATACCAATAAAAACAACACTGTATTTTGTATATGTAGAAGCCAGCTTAAAGCCTAAAGGCCAGCCTACTTCAAAAATCCCTGCAATTATTAAATATACCCAGCTCATATACTATTCTCCTTCGTCACTGTATTTGCTTTTTCTTTTTCTTATACTTAAGCGGACAGGTACACCGTCAAATCCAAATGCTTCTCTTAACATATTTACTAAAAATCTTTCATAAGAGAAATGCACTCCTTGAGGATTATTTACAAAAGCTACAAAATAAGGGGGACGGGCTGCAACCTGCGTCATATAGTAAAATTTTAATCTTCTTGTGCCTACAACAGGGGGCTGGTGTCTTTCAAGAGCTTTTCTTAATACTTCATTTACTGCATGTGTAGGCACTCGTTTATTATATTCAAGATAAAGTTTTTTTACTGCATCAAATATTTTTTCACAGTTTTTTCCAGTTTTTGCAGAGATAAATATTAATGGCGGGTTTGCTAAAAACTGCAGTTTTTCAGCAAGTGTTCTTTTAAAATTTTTCACTGCCTTTTCATCTTTGCCAGCAATATCCCATTTATTAACTGCAATCACAACAGGCTTCCCTGCTTCCCATGCATCACTGATTACTTTTACATCTCTTTCATTAAGTCCATCAGCACCGTCAATCACAGCCACAACTACATCTGCTTCCTTTACTGCATCTATTGACCTGTAATATCCATACTTTTCAATAGTGTCTTTAAACATTACAGATTTTTTGCGAATACCTGCTGTATCAGTTATAATATATTTATCATTTTTATATGTAAAATATACATCAATACTGTCTCTTGTAGTGCCTGCAAGTGGTGTAACAATCACCCTGTCTTCACCAAGCCATGCATTTAAAAGGCTTGATTTACCAACATTTGGTCTGCCTGCAACTGCAATTTTTATTCGTTCATCTTCATTACTACCTTTTTCAGCTGTCTCTTCCTTTTCAGGTATATAGGTATAGATATAGTCAAGAATATCATCTACATTTCTGCCATGCAGTGCACTTATTGGAAAAATCTCAACATCACCAAACTTATAAAATTCATTTATTGCCTGTTCTCTAGCATTACTGTCTGCCTTATTCACTGCTATAATAAAAGGTTTGCCGCATTTTCTAAGCATATCGCATACTATTTCATCAAGTGCATGCAGTCCAACAGATGCATCTACAACTAATATTAAAAAGTCGGCTTCTTCTATAGCCTTAAAAAACTGCTCCTGCATTTCTTTTTTTAAAACATCAGCCTGCAAATCAAATCCGGCAGTATCCACAAGTTTAAAATCTTTATCAAGCCATGAAGTTTCTACTTCTATCCTGTCTCTTGTAACTCCGGGCATATCATCAGTTATGGCAATCCTTCTGCCTGCAATTCTATTAAACAGGGTGGATTTTCCTACATTTGGTCTGCCTATAATACCTAAATTAAACATTCTATAAAAGTCCTGCACGCTTCATTGTTTCAGTTATTCTTTTTGTAAGCTCATCACATGAAAGAAGTGTTGCCACACTATCCATTTCAGGACCTTTTGTGCTTCTTGTAACACCAGAACGGACTGCCATATATAATGGTCTGCCTTTTGTCCCTGTTTCTTTTTGTATTTCTTTCATTACTGCTTTATAGCTTTCTAAATCAAGATACTCTTTACCTGCTGTTTTTGAAAGAAATAAATCAAGCACACCTTTTGATGTAGGAAGAGCAAGTATTTCTTTTGCTTCTTCAGTTATTTCATCAGGCAGTTTAAAATATATCTGTAAATATTCTGGTGCATCGCTTAAAAGTGTAAAATTATCACGAACAGATAAAAGCATAGCTTCCATTTTTGCCTTATTTTCGCATATATATTTTTCGTCTGCAAGACCGCTGGAAATTATATATGGTTTGCAAAGCTCTAACAATTCAGAAATATCTTTGCTGCGAATATATATTCCATTCATCCATTTTAATTTATCAAAATCAAATACAGCAGCACTTTTTGAAACTCTATTCATAGAAAATTTTTCTTTTAATTCATCTATTGTAAAAAGCTCTCTTTCATCATCTGAACTCCATGAAAGAAGAGACATATAGTTAATCATAGCTTCTTTTAAATATCCTGCTTTTCTAAATTCTTCTACACTTGTATTTCCATGTCTTTTAGAAAGTTTTGCATGGTCTGGACCTAAAATCATAGGAATATGGGCAAATACAGGTGATTTTTCACCTATTGCTTCATATATTAAAGCCTGTTTTGGTGTATTTGACAAGTGGTCGTCTCCCCTTATAACATGAGTTATCTTCATTAATGCATCATCTATTACAACAACATAGTTGTAAATTGGTGTACCGTCTGGGCGGATAATAATAAAATCGCCAAAAGCATTTGTAGGAAACTCAATATCTCCATGTATCATATCATGCACCATAACTGCTGGTTTAAATGCACGAAATCTAATAGATGCTTTTTCGCCCCTTGCTTCTCTTTCTGCTGTCTCTTCCTTAGTTAGATTAGCACATTTACCATTATATATATATGCTCTGCCTTCTTTTTGAGCTTTTTCTCTTTCTGCATCAAGCTCTTCTTTTGTGCAGAAACATTTATAAGCAAAGCCATCTTCCATTAATTTTTCAGCATATTTATTATATATGTCAAATCTTTCTGTCTGACGGTATGGACCATATTCGCCGCCTTTTTTAGGACCTTCATCATAGTCAAGCCCAAGCCACTCCAAATCTTCATATATAAGCTCTTCACTTTCAAGACTAGACCTTTCCAAATCTGTATCTTCAATGCGAAGTATAAATTTACCACCCTGACTTCTTGCAAATAAATAGTTAAAAAGAGCTGTTCTAACATTACCTACATGTATATGCCCTGTAGGGCTTGGAGCAAAGCGAACACGAATAGACATAATTATATCTCCTATGCAATATATATATAATTGTACAATAAACTATTACTTATATATGTTTTTCATAGAAATACAAGAAAAATTTTTATATTTAATGATTTTTAAGCAAAATCACTGCTTTTTTTTGTATAGATTACAATAATATGTTTTGAAAATTTGTAATTTTAAGTTCAGCTTCTTCGCTTTTGCCTAAAACAGACAGTCCATTATTTATTTTTGAGAGAATGGACTTACTCAAAAATTCAGACTAATTCTATATAATGAATACAGCAAGAGAATTTTAAAGTAAACAAATTCATACTTTGATATATTTCAGGCTCATCAAGACATGCAAGCAGGCTAAGGATGAGCTACTGCCTTAAAGAAAGTTTAAGTTTCTTCCATTTTTAAGAGATTAAGAATAATTATATAATAATAAGTTTGTGTAACTAATTAGTAATAGATTCTTCGCTTCGCTCAGAATAGACATTATGCAGCGATAACTATGTGAACAATAAAACTATTACAATTATGTCATTTTGAGCCTGATTTTAAAGGCGAAAAATCTAAATTATATATGTTACATAAGCATATAATATTTTTAAATTATCTTTTTTATTAGATACTTTGTCTTATCAGGCTCAGGATGAGCTGTTTTTAGTGAGCGATAGCCAAACCTGTTTCGGCAGAGCATAATTTAAAAATACAAGAATGTATTTTTAATAAAGGATAAATTTAGATACTGTATTTACTCATATTTATAATTCATCAGCTTATTTAATTCTACTTATAATTGGCAGCAGATGTGAAATACATTGTTTTTAAAAAACTATTAAATATGGCCTGTTTTATGACTGCTTAAATTTTAAGCAGTCAAATAATCTATTTGATATTACAATAATATTGCAATGTCATATCTATAATTTTCCACAGGTTATCAAAAGTTTTATACTTAGTATTGAATACATCTTTATATATTATTGATATTTCATTATTCTTTTATAAACTATTGATAATACTAATAAACATTTCTCTTGACATAAAAAAGCCTTATTTTTCAAGACTTTATGTGTATAAAGTTTTCCACAGGTTATCCACATATTTTATTGAATATTCCAGAAACTATTGACATAACAGTATATATTTTTAATATGCAGCATTTGATTTATTTCAAAATATTTATCAACTGTATTTTTTAATATTTTTACATTAAAAAATTTATTGTATTTTTAAATATACTATCAGCAAATATATATCTTGATAAATTGAAATAACAGCAATAACATTGTTTTATTTTTATTAATATCTACTATTTTAATAGATTATCTTTATATTTAATAGAATAAATTATATCTTTTTACTCTTATTATTTGCATACTTGTAAAAAGTATTGATATATAATAAATACATACACTTTTTAATTTTAAACCTTTTTTTTATTTATGTATTAAATTTGATTAAAAAATATTGACAAAATCTAATTTATATATTTAAATAAAAAGGTGTAAAATATCTACAAGTTCTATTTTCATACTAATTAAGGAATTTAGCATCTTAAAAAGAGATGATATAAATTTAATATAATTTATAAAGGAGTGCGTTTATGCCTAGAAAAGATTTAGAAATTTCGGCTATGGGCTACCGTAAACACCCTGGCATGATTGCATGGATTTTGCACAGAGTAACAGGTGTTATTCTTGTGCTTTATTTTATTCTGCATATGTTAGGTTCAGGCGGTGTATGTTCTTTCCTGCCTGCAATCGTTCAAAACATCTATGTTGAAGCAGTTGTTATTATTATGTTTGCATGGCATGCTATGAATGGTTTAAGAATCATATTCATGGAATTTTTTAGAGCTGCTGAAAGAGGCTGTTTTAAGAAGTTTCTTGCTATCTTTACAGTATTAGCTGTATTACTTGCCCTTGTGGGACTATACTATGTCAAAGATGTTATTGCAGCAAATTCTGCAGCAAATGTGGAAGCTGCTGAGGGAGAGTAACTATGAAAGTTTATAAATATACAGGAACAGGCAATAACGGCACTATCGCATGGGCTCTGCAAAGAATTTCAGGTATAGTTTTAATTATTGCATTAGGCTATCATCTGCTTGGCAAAATAATGACTAAAGCTGGCGGCGGCTTTTTAGAAGGCAGCAACTCTTTCTTAATGGCTGCATTATGGCTTTTTGTGACATTTCATGCTTTTAACGGCTTAAAAATGGTTACAGATGATTATGTATCTCGTAAAGGCACTCGCTTTATCCTTTACTTAATATACTGGACACTTGCTCTTATTATTCTTGGACTTTCAAAAAGTCTGTTTTAATAATCTTTCAAGTGTTATGAGGTTAAATTATGATAAATACAACAAAAATAGAACAACACGAATATGATGTCCTTGTTGTAGGTGCAGGTGGTGCAGGTCTTAATGCTGCACAAGTTGCATCTCAATATGTTAAAACAGCAGTTATCTCAGAAGTATATCCTACTAGAAGCCATACAATCAGTGCTCAGGGTGGTATTTCTGCTTCACTTGGCAACTATGAAGAAGATAACTGGCACTGGCATATGTATGATACTGTTAAAGGCTCTGACTATCTTTGCGACCAAGATGCTGCTGAATATCTCTGCCGCAAAGCTCCAGAAATGATTATTGAGCTTGAACACATTGGGCTTCCATTCAACAGAACTCCAGAAGGTAAAATCGCTCAGCGTCCATTTGGCGGTCACACTGCAGAATATGGCAAACGCCCAGTAAAAAGAGCATGCTATGTTGCTGACAGAACAGGTCATGCAATGCTGCAAACATTATTTGAAAAAGCAGTTGCACAGGGCACTCAGTTTTATAATGAATTTTTAGCAATAGAATTAATCAGAAATGGGGACAGAGTGTGCGGCGTATTATGTCTTGACCTGCAAAATGGTGAAGTGCATATGTTCCATGCTAAAGCAATTATATTTGCTACAGGTGGTAACTGCCGTATATTTGCTACTACTTCTAATGCCCATATTAATACTGGTGACGGTTTAGCATTAGCATTAAGAGCTGGTTTTTCATGGTGCGACCCTGAATTTTTCCAATTCCACCCAACTGGTATTTATGGACACGGCAACCTTATTACTGAAGGTGTTCGTGGTGAAGGCGGTATCCTTTTAAACAGCGAAGGCGAACGCTTTATGGAAAGATATGCACCTACTATTAAAGACTTAGCACCTAGAGATATTGTTTCTCGTTCTATGGTAAAAGAAGTGCTTGCAAATAAAGGTGTTGGTGCTGGTAAAGACCATGTTCTTTTAAAAATTGACCATATTGGTAAAGAAGCTATTATGGAAAAACTTCCGGGTATCCATGAGCTTGCATTAGTATTTGCAGGGGTTGACTGCACAAAAGAACCTATCCCTGTTATGCCTACTGCTCACTATCAAATGGGTGGTATCCCTACAAACTATCTTGGGGAAGTTATTAAAGGCTATGGCTCTGATGCAGAAAGTGTTTATCCGGGCTTTTTTGCTGCTGGTGAATGTTCTGCAAACTCTGTTCATGGTGCTAACCGCCTTGGAACTAACTCTCTGCTTGACCTTGTTGTTTACGGCAGAACAGTTGGTGAAAGAGCTGCAAAATTTGCAAAAGAAAATGCAGCAGCAGAACTTCCAGAAAATGCAGGTCAGGAAGGTATCAAATTATTAGAAAGATTTGCAAATGCAAACGGCAAAAATACTTATGGTCCAGTATATTCCCGCCTGACAAAACTTATGGAACAAAAAGCTGGTGTTTACAGAACAGAAGAGCATATGAGTGCAGCTGTTAAAGAACTTGAAGAAATTTCAGACTTATTAGATGATTTCAAAGTAGTTGATAAATCAAGTGTATACAACCTTGATTTAGTAGAAGCATTAGAACTTAATAATATGGTGCTTATCGCAAGATGTGCAGCTAAATCTGCATTAATGCGTAAAGAATCCCGTGGCGGTCATGCTCGTGAAGATTATCCAGATAGAGATGATGTAAACTACATGAAACATACAAATGTAACTATAGCTGACGGCGGTAAAACTATTAATCTGGAATACAGACCGGTTAGAACTAAACCGCTTACTGTTGAACCATTCCCACCTAAACCTCGTGTTTACTAAAAATAAGGAAGGACGATATGAGCAAATTTATAAATGTTAAAATATTAAGATACGATCCAGATAAAGATAAAGCGCCTCACTTCCAAACATACAAAGTAGAGTTACGCAGGCCGGGTATGCTTTTACTTACTGTTCTTAACCAAATCAAATGGGAGCTTGACCCTACACTTTCATTCCGCAGGTCATGCCGTGAAGGTGTATGCGGTTCAGACGGTATGAATGTAAATGGTGTGAATATGCTTTCATGTATGACTAAAGTGGAAGATTTAGGCTCTGATATTACTATCAAACCATTACCGGGTATGCCTGTAATAAGAGATTTAGTTGTAGATATTTCCAGCTTTATTAATAAATTTATTACAGTTAAACCATATATTATCCGCCATTCTCCAATGCCAGATGGTGAATTATATCAATCAGCAGAGGACAGGAAAAAACTTGACGGATTATATGAATGTATCCTTTGCGGTTGCTGTTCATCTTCATGCCCTAGCTACTGGGTAGATAAAGATTATCTTGGACCTAATGCTTTCTTAAGAGCTTGGAGATACTTAATTGATTCAAGGGATGAAGGAGCAGATGAACGCCTTGCAATCTTAAACGATAAACATGGCGTATGGCGATGTCACACAATCTATAACTGTGTGGAAGCATGCCCTAAAGAGCTGAATCCAACAAAAGCTATAGTTGGTATCAGAAAAATGCTTATGGATAAACAAATATAATATTATAAGCAGCATAAAATTTATAAGGGAAATCAGTAAACTGGTTTCCCTTTTTTTGTTAATATATTCTATTGATTTATATCTAAAATACACTTAAAATATTAAACAAGTTAAGAGCAAATAGGTCTGTTTCATAGTCATCACCATAGTTGTATGTGTATAAAATATATCTATATATGGCGAATATCAGATTAGCAGTATGTTTTGGAGTGCATAAATGAATGATAAAAAAGGTATTATATATGTAATGTCCACTGTGGTTGATGGATTGATTAAAATAGGTCAAACCGAAACAAAACAATTTAAAGAGAGAATGCGTTATTTAGAATCCAACGGATACCGTAATGTTACTGGTTTAAAGAGAGAATTTGCCATAGAAGTTGATGAATATGATAAAAAAGAAATCATGTTAAAGACGATTTTTGATAAAAATAGAATAGGCAATACTGAATTATTTGCACTTGATAGGAACATTGCAATACAGTTACTGTCATCATTTGATGGTGAAGTAATATTTCCAAGAAATGAAGAAAAAGAAGAAATATTTGACAATGCAACTGAAAATAGAGAAAGCAGGCTTATTCCAGATGGAGAATACTACTTTAAAAAACAAAAATCATCTGATGGTGGAAAAACAGTTCAGGCAACAGCTGTTATAAAAAATGGTTTTTGGACACTGTCAAAGGGCAGTATATTAGGAATTAATGAAGATAAGGGTGTTTCACAAAAAGCAAAAGCAGCAAGAGAGAGTATGAAGTTTGATGAAAAAGGAATATTATTAGAAGATACAAAATTAGGAGAATGCACTCCAAGTTTTGCAGGTGTAGTGATTATGAACCAATCAATTAATGGCTGGTCTGACTGGTATGATAAAGATGGTAAAAAGCTGGATACATACAGGCAGGTAGAAAAAAATGAAGAAGATTAATCTACAAAAAATAATATTGTAAAAAACAATATGTTTAATTAAGCTGCAAGAGTTCAAATTCCTGCATTAATTCATCTTAATAGATTATGATATGAATATATTTTCTAAAAATAGTTACTGAAGATTTAATGCAGTCTATTAATGATTATTCTGATAATGAATTAAAATACAATATACTTGGTGTAAATAGTTTAAAAAATCCTAATTATAACATAATAAAAGATATAAATAATTATTTAGAAGACTATGAAAACAGATATAAAATTAAATAAAATATGTTTTCAATATACATAAGAAAATGAAATACATAAAGTTTTACCCAAAATGTCTGGAATATGATAAACAATCTGTATTAAATATCTGATATTATTCTGATAATTTTAATTATATCTTATTTATATTAGATTTTTGTTGTAATGATAATTATACATCGCATGACTGTCTGATAAAGCTGTAACAATTATGCCATAATAAGCATAAATGCAAGGTATTTGTAATATAAGCATGGCAGAAATGCATAAGTATTGCTTCTTAGTATATTTAAAAAATGCAAACTATATAGAAAGTATCAAATATCCAGCTTTTTATATTTCAAATAAAGTGTTAATTGAAAAGTGATTATTAGATTATATGGTGCATAAGGCTGCTGCTTTCTAAAACATTTATCATAATCTGAGTTTGTTCATATAAAGATGGCACACCTGCTGCATATTCCTGCATGGTATTATAATAATCTATCATTTCTTTTTGGTTTTCATATATAGTTTTTTTACTGCCTGCAATAGCTGCATTATCAACTGCATAGGTAAATAATGCAGTATCTTTATTTTCATTTGCAATCAAAATATTATGAATAGATGCTGCAGAAAGGTCTTTAAGTTTAATATTTCCTTTATCTGAGAAAAACTCTGCATAAGAAAGTGAAAGACCAGTATTTGACTGGTTTACAGTATATATGCTATAATCTTTTTTGTTCCCATTCTCATCAAATACATTATCCCAGTAGCTTTTAGAATCAAATTTTTTATCTTTATATTCTACATATTCATTTGCAGTTAAATTATCTTTTAAAAGGTTTTTGCCACGCTCTATAATATTTTTTGTATAAAAGTATGCTTCAATATCTTTGATTGTTAATTTTGCAAGTTTTTCTGTATCAGTAAGCCCAATTTGTTCACCCATTTCTACAAGTAGTCCCCATGAAACATCATCCATTTCTACCCAGTCAGGTTTTGTTTTTTCCTGTGATTTTTTAACAATTTCAGTCATATAATTATCATTAATAGCCTGAACACCGTTTGATGTATCAGAATTAGATGAATGATAGTATGACTGTTCTTTTGATTTTTGTGCAGCATTAGAAGAAATATCAATATTATAGGACTGAGGGTTATTTTTGGAAGAGGTAACAGCATTTGTATCTGTTTTATTAAATTTATCTTGAATATCAGATGAATCAATTTTATTACTATATATATCTAGTGTGTTAAAGTTGTTAATATTGTTTAGTTCCATATATACTCCCATTAATTACTAATCGTATAAAAAGGCATAAATCTTTAGTTTAAATATCATATTTTAATCATTATGGCTTAACTTTGCTTTTTTTAGAAATACACATAGAAATAAATTTATTAATAATACAGTAAATAATTATAACTTGCAGTAAAAGTGTATATGAAAGTTAAACAGACTATTTATAGATGCTTTCTTAAAAGACTGTCTCTAATGTTATCATCACTATATTAGCAGGAAATATATAGTGCAGTAATTTACAGAATTAAAAAAGGATATACACAGTCAAGCTGTATATAACTGCTGATATAAAACCAGCAGACAAGTTTTTATGGCAGTAATCATTACTGCCATTAGAGTAATACCTGCAAAACATGCACCAGATATTCTATCTATAATAAAAATATACTTGTTTTCATATATTTTCATTTGAAGATATATGAAAAAAATAAAGATTATGTTTAAATTACATTTTTGTAATATATTAGTAAATCAAAGATAATTTATAAAATAAAACTTAATATATTGCATGTTCATAAAAAAACAAAATTAAAAAATAAAAATGCAGACTAGATTCACATAAGTACATATATGCTGTTAATATCTTGGTCGTTTTCTTTCTCTAAAATAAGCAAAAATCAAAAAAATAATAAAAATGCCTGCAATTATACCAAATATAATAAATACAAGTAAATCTTGACCTTGTATACCTTTTGATGATAAGTGCTTGCTTGCTGCATCATACGCAGGAGTTACCTGTGCATAAAAATTAATAAAAAAGTAGTTTAATATATTACTAAACAGGGAGAACATTAATACCTCCTTAAATGGTATGTATCTATACCAATAAAATAATGTAATATCAATACTTTTATTTCTAATCTACAAAAAAATAACATAAATATAAAAAAATCTATTGACAAACAATTAAATATTATGTAGAAATATTTTCGTCAAGCAAAGTGAATAAAAAAATAAATTTTTTTAAAAAACTTCTTGACAAACATTTCGGAAAAGAGTATAAACTATTTCCGCTTAATAAAGCGATATGCTGGTGTAGCTCAAACGGTAGAGCAGCTGACTTGTAATCAGCAGGTTGTGGGTTCAATTCCTATCACCAGCTTTTTATAAATGACCCGCCTATAATAAGGCGGTGATTTTTTACGGGGAGATACCCGAGTGGCCAAAGGGGGCGGGCTGTAAACCCGCTGGAATTTCCTTCGGAGGTTCGAATCCTCCTCTCCCCACCATCTTTGTTATGCGGGTGTAGCTCAGTTGGCTAGAGCATCAGCCTTCCAAGCTGAGGGTCGCGGGTTCAAATCCCGTCGCCCGCTTATCAATTAAAAGCATATAAACCAAAAACGGAAAGGAACTGCCCGAATGGCTCAGTCGGTTAGAGTGCGTCCTTGGTAAGGACGAGGTCCCCGGTTCAATTCCGGGTTCGGGCTTTTATTTGAATAAAGATAGAATGCAGATTTATTATGCATCAATTTAAAAATATTAAAAAAATACTTGCATTATTTTTAATGTAAGTGTATAAGCATAATGATTACCGCTCCAAATCGAGCGGGAGCCGGGAGCCTTATATGGTATGACGGCGCTAAAAAAAAGAAGGTTTGGTTCAATGAGAGAAATTGTCATTCTTGCTTGCAGCGAATGTAAGCGTCGTAATTACACTACTACTAAAAACAAGAAAACTATGACTGGCAAACTTGAAATCAAAAAATACTGCAAGTTTGACAAAAAACACACTCTGCATAAAGAAACTAAATAGCAGATAATTGATTTAAGTTTTTAGTGGTGTTACCACATTAAGATTCCCATTGTGGAATAATGGTATAAGTCTGATATTAGAAATACAGTATTTATGCCCGAGTATCTTTTGCAAAAGCTAAAGATATAAATATGCTTTAGCTGCCATATTGGTGGCAGGAAGCTTTAGATGATATAGACCAATAGCTCAATTGGCAGAGCACCGGTCTCCAAAACCGGGGGTTGGGGGTTCAAATCCCTCTTGGTCTGCCATCAGCTTTAAGAGAGGCTTATTGTGAAAAGTTTTAATCCAGTATCATTTTACAATCAGGTCAGGGATGAGCTTAAAAAAGTTAACTGGCCTGCAAGAGAAACAACTATATCCACATCTATAGTTGTTGTAGTTGTAGTAGGCTTGATTACTGCTTATTTGGGAGTTGTTGATGCGATAGTGTCAAGACTTGCTGGGCAGATAATAGGTTAATTCTATGGCAAAACAATGGTATGTAGTTCACACATATTCTGGCTTTGAGAAGCATGTTAAAACTCTTTTAGAAAATAAAGTGCAGACTCAAGGGTTAGAAGAAGAAATAGGCGAAGTTTTAATCCCTACAGAAGATGTTGTAGAACTTAAAAACGGTAAACGCAAAGTTAGTAAGAAAAAAACATTTCCTGGCTATATATTAGTGAATATGGAAATGAATAAAAATTTATGGCATGTTGTAAAAAGTCTGCCAAAAGTTACAGGCTTTGTTGGTGGTGTTGACCCTGTGCCTATATCAGAAAATGATGTTAATGCAATGCTTGCACTTGCAAAATCAGAGGCACCGCGTATTGCATCAACATATATTAAAAATGATGTGGTAGAAGTTATAGATGGGCCATTTCAAGGTTTTGACGGTGTTGTTGACGAAGTTATACCAGAAAAAGAGAAAGTTCGTGTTATAGTTAGCATTTTTGGTCGTCAAACACCTATTGAGCTTGATTACTTACAGGTTAAACGCAAAGATAAGTAACCTGATGTTTTAAATTAAATTAGTCTTTAAGACGATAATTTTTAGAGGTGCCAAATGGCAAAGAAGGTATTAGGGCAGATTAAACTGCTGATTGCTGCTGGTAAAGCAAATCCTTCACCACCAGTTGGACCAGCACTTGGTCAGCGTGGTGTAAATATTATGGAGTTCTGTAAAGCATTTAATGCACAGACTCAAAATTTAGGTGATTCTTCTGTTCCTGTAATTATTACAGTATATGAAGACCGCAGCTTTACATTTATTACTAAAATGCCACCTGCAACTGAACTTATCAAAAAAGAAATGAAAGTTCAAAAAGGTTCTAGTAATGTTGGTAAAGCAAAACTTGGCGTTATATCTCGTGAGAGTTTAAAACGCGTTGCAGAAATTAAAATGCCTGATCTCAATACAAAAGATATGGACCAAGCTATAAAAATTATAGCTGGCTCAGCTAAAAGTATGGGTTATGAGATTGAAGGCTAATGTAGAAAACTGGCAAGAGGAGCACGGAAATGTCCAGAAAAGGTAAAAAGTTCGCAGCAGCTTTTGGTTTAATAGACCGCACTAAATTATATGATTTAGAAGAAGCTATTGCACTGTCACAAAAGGCAGCCTTTGCCAAGTTCGACGAAAGCGTTGATGCTGCAGTTAAATTAGGTGTAGACCCACGACACTCTGACCAAATGGTTAGGGGTGCTGTAGTTCTTCCTAACGGAACAGGCAAAACTGTTCGTATTGCAGTATTTGCAAAAGGCGACAAGGCTAAGGAAGCTGAAGCAGCTGGCGCTGACATTGTTGGCGGAGATGAATTAGTCACTAAGGTTGAGGGTGGCTATATGGATTTTGATAAAGTTGTGGCAACTCCAGACATGATGGCTAAGGTGGGCAAACTTGGTAAAGTGCTGGGACCACGCGGGCTTATGCCTAACCCAAAAGTAGGCACAGTTACAAATGATGTAGCAAAAGCAGTTAAAGAATTGAAAGCTGGTATGGTGGAATTTAGAGTTGATAAAGCAGGTATTGTTCATGCACCTATCGGTAGAAAAAACTTTGAAACTAGCAAACTTGTTGAAAATATGAAAACTCTTGTTGATGCACTTGTAAAAGTTAAACCTGCATCAAGCAAAGGTATTTATTTAAGAGGCATTAATATTTCAACAACTATGGGTCCTGGTGTTAAAGTAGACCCTAAAAATTTCTAAATTAACTTTTTATAAGGTTAATTAATTTATTATTGATTTATTACAATGAAAAAAAGCGGGTTGAAGAAACAGGGTCTGCCTTCAGTGTGCAGTATAAGTCCTGTGGAAACTTATCTTTATATATTCAACCGGCTCTGTAATTTATGAGGTGATTACCTTGAAAATGCGTAAAGAGCAGAAAATAGAACTTGTAAACAGTATTACAGCTGAGATAAAAGAGTCTGCTGGTGTAATTATTACTAATTACAAAGGTCTTACATTTGACCAAATGGATGAAATCCGCAGAAGCTTTAAAGAAGCTGGTAATGACTATCGTGTTATTAAAAACACACTTCTCAAAAAAGCGTTAAACGCTGATAATATTACTGAGATTGACTACACTCTTGTAGAGCCCACTGCACTTGTAGTAGTTAAAGAAGACTTTGCTGCGGCTGCCAAATTAGCTAAAAAATATGCTAAAGATGCTGCAATGTCTAAATTTTTCGCTATCAAAGGTGGTTATTTTGATGGTATGGCACTTGACCAGAGCGGCATTGAAAAACTTGCTGATTTGCCATCCAGAGAAGAACTTTTGGCGAAAGCTCTCGGCAGCATGAACGCGCCGATTACGAATTTCGTGTCCGTGCTTGCGAATATTCCACGCGGTCTCGTAAATGTGCTTAATGCATTAAAAACTAAAAAAGAAAATGAACAGTAGTAAAATTGGAGGCTCAAAATGGCTGTAACTAAAGATCAAGTTTTAGAATTTTTAAAAAATATGTCTGTAATTGAACTTGCAGACTTTGTAAAAGAATTAGAAGAAGTGTTTGGTGTTTCTGCAGCTGCACCAGTAGCAGTAGCAGCAGTTCCAGCAGCAGGTGCAGCAGCTCCAGAAGCAGCTGAAAAAACTGAATTTGATGTTATTTTAACCAGCGGTGGTGCTCAAAAAGTACAAGTTATTAAAGTAGTTCGTGAAATCACTGGCTTAGGCTTAAAAGAAGCTAAAGCATTAGTTGATGAAGCACCAAAACCAGTTAAAGAAGGCATTGCTAAAGCTGAAGCTGAAGAAATCGCTAAAAAAATTACAGAAGCAGGCGGCACAGCTGAAGTTAAATAATTAACTTTAGAACTCTAACTTATTGTAAATAAAACACTTTATGTGCTAAAATATTGAGAGGGGGTCGCTCTGCATGGGCTTCCCCCTGTTTTGCTCAAAAAATCACGAACCATTGGTGGTGAGAAAAGGATGCTTAATACAAAAAAAACAATAGAGCGTATCAATTTTTCTAAAATTAAGAAAGTAATTGATATACCAGACCTTATTGGGGTTCAAAAACAATCTTATGCTGAGTTTCTTCAACAGGATATACCTGTTGATAAACGCAAGTTTCAAGGACTTGAAGAAGTTTTCCGTGAAATATTTCCCATAACAGATTTTAATGATACTTCTGTGCTTGAATATGTTAGTTATACTATTGAGAAAGCTAAATATACTCCACGGGAGTCTATTGATAGAAATACAAACTATGCTGCACCATTAAAAGTGAAAGTTCGTCTTTCTACTCATGATGTTAATGAAGAAACAGGAGAAAGAGTAACTTTATCAGCAACTGAAAGTGATGTATATCTTTGTGATATTCCACTTATGACTGACAGGGGGACTTTTGTAATAAATGGTGTTGAAAGAGTAATTGTCAGCCAGCTGCACAGGTCTCCTGGTATATTTTTTGAAGATTTAACTGCCGGCAAAAGTGTTTCTGAAAAACACTTATACAGTGCTAGAATAATTCCATACAGAGGTTCTTGGCTTGATTTTGAATTTGATTCTAAGAATGTAATGTATGTGCGTATTGATAAAAAGAAAAAAATCCCTGTAACAGTTTTATTAAAAGCATTAGGCTTAACTAATCAGGATATATTAGATACATATTACCAAAAAGATAAAATAACTATTGAAGATGGTAAATTTATTAGACAATTTAATAAAGACCATGTAATAACTGACCAAAAACTTACTTTGGGTATTAAAGACCCTGCAACAGGTGAATACATTGTTAAACCAAATGTATCTATCACAAAAGGTGCTTTCAAAAAAGTTATTAAATCAGGTCTTACAAAATATGAAGTTGAACCAAAAGATTTAATAGATACATATTTAGCAGAAGATATTATTGATGATGCTAATGGTGAAATTATTGCAGAATCTAATACAGCAGTATCAGAAGAACTTTTAGAGCAGATTACAGGGCTTGGAATAAAAGAATTTTCTATACTTTTTATCAACAGACAGACATCTGATGCAGCTATCAGAGACATTATGGCTATTGATAAAATAAAAACTAAGGAAGAAGCTTTAATAGAAATTTATAAAAAACTTCGTCCAGGTGAGCCTGCAACAGATGATACAGCAGCAGTGCAGTTTAATAACCTTTTCTTTAATCCTAAGCGTTATGATTTATCTCGTGTTGGTCGTTTAAAAATTAATAAAAGGCTTAAAATTTCAGAAGATATTGTTGCTCTTGATAAAGTAATTCTTTCAAAAGAAGATATTGTTGAAACTGTAAGAGTGCTTAATAACATTCGTCTTGGTGTTGAGCATATAGATGACATTGACCACTTGGGGCACAGGCGTGTAAGAGCTGCTGGCGAACAGCTGCAAAATCACATACGCATAGGTCTTGCAAGAATGGAAAAAACTGTTAAAGAGCGTATGAGTATTCAGGATTTAGAAGACTCTACTCCACAGGATTTATTAAATGCGAAACCATTATCAGCATCAATTAAAGAGTTTTTTGGCAGTTATCAGCTTTCTCAGTTTATGGACCAAAATAACCCATTATCTGAGATTACACATAAACGCCGTCTTTCTGCATTAGGTCCCGGTGGCTTAAACAGGGACAGAGCTGGTTTTGAAGTGCGAGATGTTCACACTTCTCACTACGGAAGAATATGCCCTATTGAAACCCCAGAGGGTCCAAATATTGGTCTGATTACTTCTCTTACTACTTATGCTAAAATCAATGAATTTGGATTTATTGAAACACCATATAGAAAAGTTGAAAATGGCAGAGTAACAGATGAAGTAGTATATATGTATGCTTTGCAGGAAGAAGATTATTATATTGCACAGGCAAATTCACCGCTTGATGAAAATGGTTATTTTTTAACAGACGATGTAGCATGCCGTTATGTAGGTGAAAATTTAAATGCTCCAAAAGAGCAGGTGCAGTTAATGGATGTTGCTCCAATGCAGATTGTTTCAGTATCAACAGCTCTTATTCCTTTTTTAGAACATGATGATGCGAACCGTGCATTAATGGGCTCAAACATGCAGCGTCAGGCAGTGCCGTTAATTAGAACTGATGCTCCAATTGTTGGAACAGGTTTAGAAAGAAAAGTTGCGGTGGATTCAGGCTCTGCATTAATATCTCTCCATGATGGTGTTGTTGATTATGTAGATGCAGATACAATTATTGTCCGCTATGTTAATGAAGATGGTTCTTTTGGTATAGATGTTCATGATTTAGTTAAATACCGCCGTTCAAATCAGGATACATGTATTAACTATAATGCGGGTGTTGTTCTTGGTCAGAAAGTTAAAATGGGAGATACACTTGCAGATGGTGCTTCTACTGACAGGGGTGAGCTGGCACTTGGAAGAAATATTGTTGTAGCATTTATGCCTTGGATGGGTTATAACTACGAAGACTCTATATTAGTATCAGAAAAACTTGTTAAAGAAGATGCTTTCACATCTATACACATAGAAGTATTTGAAATAGATGCAAGAGATACAAAACTTGGTGCAGAAGAAATCACAAGAGATATACCAAATATTTCTGAAGAAGCATTAAGAAATTTAGATGAAAGTGGTATTATCAGAATTGGTGCAAAAGTATCAGAAGGCGATATTCTTGTTGGCAAGGTAACACCAAAAGGCGAAACTCAGGCAACTCCTGAAGAAAAACTTCTCCGTGCAATTTTTGGAGAAAAAGCAGGTGATGTAAAAGACGCATCACTAAGAGTGCCGCCTGGTATATCAGGAACTATATTAGATGTTCAGGTTATGACTCGCCGTGATATTAACAAAGACCACAGAACTGAATTAATAGAGCAGCATGAAGCAGAGCGTATTGCTGCTGCATATACAAGAGAAGTTTCTGCTATTGAAAATGCTAGAAAAGACAGAGTTATTTCTCTGCTTATAGGCAAAACATTAAAATCAGACTGTGCAGGTTTAAGTGCAGGCACAGTATTAACTGAAGAAAACCTTGCTCCAATAACAGCAAGGGAAATGGCAAAATTTGATATTGAAGGAAAAGCAGAATTTGATGCTGAATATGCTGCAGCAGATTCTGTATGTATACAAGGCAAAAAAAATGCTGAAGAGAAATTTCAGGATAAACGCAGAAAAATAGAAAAAGGCGATGAATTATCTGCTGGTGTATTAAAATCAGTCAGAGTATATATTGCTATTCGCAGGCGTTTATCTGTTGGTGATAAAATGGCAGGCCGCCACGGTAATAAAGGTATTGTTTCCCGTATATTACCAGAAGAAGATATGCCATACTTACCAGACGGCACACCAGTAGAAATAGTGTTAAATCCACTTTCAGTGCCTTCTCGTATGAATATTGGGCAGATTCTTGAAACACATTTAGGCTGGGCTGCTAAAAAACTTGGAAAACATGTTGCAACAGAAGTATTTAATGGTGCAAAAGAAGCAGACATTAAAAAGATGCTTACAGAAGCAGGCTTTCAAAGCGACGGTCAGACAGTTTTATATGACGGCAGAACTGGTGAAAGGTTTGACCAGGAAGTTACTGTTGGTGTAATGTATATGTTAAAACTGCACCACTTAGTAGATACAAAAATCCATGCTCGTTCTACTGGTCCATACTCTCTTGTTACTCAGCAGCCACTTGGTGGTAAAGCTCAGTTTGGCGGTCAAAGACTTGGAGAAATGGAGGTTTGGGCATTAGAAGCTTATGGTGCTGCAAATATATTACAGGAAATGCTTACTGTTAAATCAGATGATGTGGAAGGAAGAACAGCAGTTTATGAATCTATTGTAAATGGCGACTTCAGTTTTACTCCAAATATGCCAGAGTCCTTTAATGTCCTTATTAAAGAGCTGCAGGGGCTTGTGCTTGATATTGAGCTGCTTACAGGCGATGAGCTTATTACAAACGAACAGCTTAATAATATCAGTGCTGGTATAAGAGATGATGATGTGCCAAGCAGTGATGATGTTGTTAGAAACATCAGTCTTGATATAGAGGCAGATGATGACGATTATGACAATGAACCTTTAGACGACAAAGGTGAATAGATTAGAATATCCTGCATAGCGATAAGCTGTGCAGCGAGTTTTTGCAAATGCTTGTAAACTTCAGTTAATGAGGTAAATTTAATATTATGAAAAAAAGTATTAGAGAGAATAAGAGTTCAGTGTTTTTTGATGCTATACGCATAAAAATTGCATCTCCTGAGAAAATATTAAGCTGGTCATCAGGGGAAGTAACTAAACCTGAAACAATTAACTACAGAACTTTCAAACCTGAAAGAGATGGTCTTTTTTGTGCCAAAATATTTGGTCCTGTAAAAGACTGGGAATGTTTATGTGGTAAATATAAACGAATGAAACACAGAGGTATTGTCTGTGAAAAATGTGGTGTTGAAGTTATCCAGTCAAAAGTCCGCCGTGTTCGTATGGGTCATATTGATTTAGCATCACCTGTATGCCATATATGGTTTTTTAAAGGAACTCCATCACGCATAGGCTCTATTCTTGACTTATCAATTAAAGATATTGAAAGGGTAGTATATTTTGAGTCATACATTGTTACTGACCCAAAATCATCTGGCTTAAAAGAAAGGCAGATTTTAACAGAAGAGCAGTATAGAAAATCTGTTGAAGATTTTGGTGCAAATGGCTTTGTAGCTAAAATCGGAGCAGAAGCTGTAAAAGACTTACTGAAAAAAGTAGACCTTGATTTACTTTTAATTGAACTTAAAAGCGAATTAAGAGAAACTAACAGTATGCAGAAACGCTTAAAACTTGCTAAAAGATTAAGAGTAGTGGAAGCATTCAGGAAATCAAACAACCGCCCAGAATGGATGGTGCTTGATGTTATTCCTGTTATACCGCCAGAATTACGCCCACTTGTTCCACTTGATGGCGGCAGATTTGCTACAAGTGACTTAAACGACTTATACAGACGGGTTATTAACAGAAACAACCGTCTTAAAAAACTTATGGAGTTAAATGCTCCTGAAATTATTATCCGCAACGAAAAAAGGATGCTTCAAGAGGCAGTAGATGCTCTTTTTGATAACGGCAGAAGAGGCAGAATAATCCGTTCAAGCAATAAACGCCCATTAAAATCATTATCAGATATGATTAAAGGTAAAAATGGTCGTTTCCGTCAAAACCTTTTGGGTAAAAGGGTTGACTATTCTGGCCGTTCAGTTATTGTTGCAGGTCCGCATTTGAAAATGCACCAGTGTGGTCTGCCAAAATTAATGGCATTAGAATTATTTAAACCATTTTTATATTATAAACTTGAAAAAGAAAGAGGCATAGCATCAACTGTAAAACAAGCAAAAAGAATGGTAGAAGAACGCAGACAGGAAGTATGGGATGTATTAGAGGAAGTAATCAGAGAACACCCTGTATTATTAAACCGTGCCCCTACACTGCACAGGCTTGGTATTCAGGCTTTTGAACCACAGTTAATTGAAGGTAAAGCAATACAGCTTCACCCACTTGTATGCACTGCATTTAATGCTGACTTTGACGGTGACCAAATGGCAGTCCATGTGCCGTTATCATTTCAGGCACAGCTTGAAGCAAGAACACTTATGCTTTCTGCTTACAATATTTTATCGCCTGCTAACGGGCAGCCGCTTGCTATTCCTACACAGGATATGGTTTTAGGTATTTACTATTTAACTCGTCCATTAAAAAATGCATTTGGCAGTGGTAAAATATATTCTTCTCCAGAAGAAGTAATTATTGCTATTGACCATAGCAAATTAAGCCTGCAGGCAGAAATTAAAGTAAGAATTGATGGTAAAATGTATGATACATCAGCAGGTCGTGTAATTCTTTACGGTATTGTTCCTGAAGGCATTGATTTTGAACAGGTAAATAAAGTTTTAGGTAAAAAAGAGTTAGGAAAACTTGTTGACTATATTTATAAAAAATTAGGCAACTGGTATAGTGTTACATTCCTTGATAACTTAAAAGATTTAGGATTTAAATACTCTACTATTGCAGGATATTCAATCTGTATAGATGATATGATTATCCCTAAAGAGAAAAATGAACTTATTGTAGAGGCTTATGGTAAAGTTCAGGAAATTGAAAGACATTACAGAGAAGAAGCGGCACTTTCTAAGGGTGAGCGTTATAACCAGATAATTGATGTATGGTCAAAAACTAACGAGAAAATTACTGATAAACTTATAAAAACAATTGAAAACTTAGGCGGCGATGCTTCAAAAGAAAATAAAAGAGAAAAATATTACAATACTCTTTATGTTATGAGTGACTCTGGTGCAAGGGGGTCTAAAGCTCAGATTGCTCAGCTTGCTGGTATGCGTGGTCTGATGGCTAAACCATCAGGTGAGATTATTGAAACACCTATTGACTCTAACTTCCGTGAAGGTTTAACAATGAGCCAGTATTTTATTTCAACTCACGGTGCCCGTAAAGGTCTTGCAGATACTGCATTAAAAACAGCAAACTCTGGTTATCTTACCCGCCGTCTTGTTGATGTTGCTCAAGATTTAATTATTTCAGAAGATGACTGCGGAACAATTAAAGGTATTGAAGTTGGTCCGTTATTCCAAGGTGCTTCAGTTGTTGAATCACTTGGTGAAAGGATATACGGCAGATACACATTAGAAGATTTATTTGACACATTGACTGATGAGTTAGTAGTAGAAGCAGATACTTTTATTGATGAAGAAGTTATTGAGAAAATAGAAAAAGCTGGTATTGATAAAGTAATGGTTCGCTCAGCACTTACATGTGACAGTGAATTTGGTATATGTAAAAAATGTTATGGTTTAGATTTAGCAACACGCCGTATGATAGAAATGGGTGAAGCCGCAGGAACTATTGCAGCTCAGTCTATTGGTGAGCCTGGAACACAGCTTACAATGAGAACATTCCATATTGGTGGTATTGCGTCTGCTGGTGGTATAGAATCATCTATGAGCTCAAGAATGGGTGGTTCTGTTGCATTTGAAGGTATGAAAACTCTTCGCAACAGGAAAAACGAAATAGTTGTTCTTAACAGAAACGGCTCTATTATGATTAAAGACGCAAGCGGTCGTATATTAGAAAAATATACTCCTGGATATGGCAGTGTTATCCGTGTAGAAGAAGGCGATACTGTAACAAAAGGTCAGCTCTTGTTTGACTGGGACCCCCATGTATCTGTTATTATGACAGAGTTTGCAGGAACAGTTGCCTATGGAGATTTAACAGAAGGCGAAACTTTAAAAGAAGAAGTAGACCAGACAACAAATATTTCTCAAAAAGTAGTTGTTGCTAACTCTAAGGAAAAACGCAGACCGCGTATATCTATTAAAGATGCGGATAATAAAACTGTTTATCGTTATGAATTAACACCTGGAACAATTATTTCATATAATGAAGGCGATGAAGTATATCCTGGTGATATTATTGCGAAAATCCCACGAGAAGCACAAAAAACTAAAGATATTACTGTTGGTCTTCCTCGTGTTGCTGAGCTTTTTGAAGCAAGGAAACCAAAAGACCCTGCAATTATTGCAGAAATTGATGGTATAGTTAAAATAGAAAATGCTGTCCGCGGTATGAAAAAACTTACTATTGAAAACGAAAATACTGGGGATAAAAAAGTATACAGCATAAACACTATGCGTTATATCAATGCTCACGAAGGCGACTATATTCGTGCAGGTGAAGCATTAATTGACGGTAACATTAATCCGCATGATATATTAGCTGTATTAGGTGAAGAAGCACTTGCTAAATACTTAGTAGATGAAATACAGATAGTATATAGAAAATCAGGTGTTAGCATTAATGATAAACATATAGAAGTAATTGTTCGTCAAATGCTTAAAAAAGTCATTATTGAAGATGCTGGAGATTCTGACTTTATGCCAAACGAAGAAGTATATAAAAGCGAATTTAAAAAAGTTCAGCAGGAGCTTTTATCTGAAGGAAAAGAACCGCCAAAAGGCAGACCTATACTTCAAGGTATTACAAAAGCTGCACTTAATACAGAAAGCTTTATTTCTGCAGCATCTTTTCAGGAGACAACAAGAGTGCTTACAGATGCGGCATGTTCTGGTAAAACAGACAAACTTCGCGGCTTAAAAGAAAATGTTATTATGGGTAAATTAATACCTGCTGGAACAGGCTCTAAACACATTATCAATGGTAAATTTAAATTTATCACTCAGGAAAATTAATATAACAAACTTATAAGGGGGAGCATTTTTGCTCCCCCTCGCCCTTATTATTTAAACCACGCTCTGCTAAAACAAGTTTGGCTATCGCTCACTAAAACTAGTCCTTAGCTTGCCTCTGTTTTATACTGAACTTTTAAGCAAAGTATCTAAAAACAATAGATAGTTTAAATAGATTATACATTACTGCAATATATATAATTTAGATTTTTCGCTTTGCTCAAAATGACAATGTGCTAATTGCTGTAATAACTATATATGGTTCAATATTTTTGGGTAAGTTCATTATAATAAATTTAACCTGCTTAATTAATTTTAAGCAGGTTTTAAAAGTGAGAAATGATTATATATAAAAGTGAATAAAATTGTATTTATTAAAATGGCCAGATAACATCTATAACTTTACCAAGCCAGCCTTTTTTAGTTGCCTGAGATAATGCACCAGCACCAGTATAAGTGATTTGAGCATCAGCAATAGCACTTGATGAAACTGTATTTGCTGCATCTATATCTTTCTGCCTTACAATACCTTTTAAAGTAATAGTTTGTTTTTCCTGGTCAATAATAATTTCTCTGTTGCCTTCAATTACTAAATTTCCAGATGGCATAATATCTACAATTCTTGCTGCAATAGTTGCAGTGAAAGAATCTGCTTTCCTGCTTGAGCCCTGTCCTTGATGGTTATTGCCTGTTGTTGCTGCAATAGTTGGCTGAAATGCTGCACCTGAGCCTAAAAAATTAGTTATGCCCATATTTGTAGGCAGCCCAAGCATTGCTGTAATGCTTGCATTATAAGTTGTAGATTTGGATGCCGAATTATTTGTAGAGTTTGAAGCTGAAGAATCTTCTTCAATTTTTACAATAACCACATCACCAATTCTTCTTGCTTTATAGTCTAAAAATATAGTGCCGCTTGAGCCCACATCTGACCATAAAGAAGGGTTTGGTTTATTCATTTCTGCTTCCTGCATTTTATATGCTTCTATTTCTGATTTATATCCAGATGATGGAATGGAAGTAATAACATCATCATAACCTTTTGAAGCACACCCTGAAAGAGCAGCAAGCATAACTGTAAGTAATAAAATAGTTTTTTTCATATATTCACCGCCTAAATATAAAATATAATATCTTCCTGCAAATATATAAGCAAAAGATATGCCAATAGAGACTGACAGCACAAGAGAAACCTGCCTGTAATTATAGTTATTTAATATTTGGGAAGCAAAATAACTATAACTCAGGCAATAGTAAGGAGATAAAAATGTTTATATTCACTTAATACTTTGGAAGCATTAAATATTGTTTTATTAAAAATCAGCTTTAACTATACTATTTCCAATATAGCTGCCGCTTATTATTTTCTGTGATGTTAAGTTTCTAACAAGCACTTGTTTTCCGGGCATTGCATTTTCTTCTACTACACCATGAGTTTCAATATGGAGTATACCATTTGATACTATAATTTTAACTGCTTCGCCTTTTTTAAGTGCTGGTTTTTCCTGAACTATATCAGCAGTGATAACTTTGCCAGCCGGCACTGCTTTTGATGATGCTAAACTTTCAGCATTATCAATAATTTCGCTTTTCAGGTTAGTAACTTCTACACTTACTTTTTTAACTTTTCCTGCCAGACTATCGCCAGCTTTTATTCTTTCAGTAGTAACATAAGCATCTTTAAAGCCTTTTACATAGTAGTAAATTTGATATTTATTATTATCAAGTTTAATTTGAGCATATCCGCCTCCAAGTTTTGAAGTATCGCATGATATATTCATTTTAACATTAGGATTATCATAAATATTTTCAGCTATTCTGATTTGGTCAACAACTATTTTCATATCAGGATATGCTTTTTTATATTCAGCTTCTATATATTCGGCAACTTTTTCATAGGAAAGTTTTTCCCATTCTCTGCTTACAAGAATATCATTTAATACAGTGCCTTTTATACCTGCTTTATCTAAATGAGATTGTATAACATCTTTTGTTATTAATGTTTCACTGCCTGCTTTTATACCGCACTCTACTTTGTTGTGTGGAATATGACTGGCAGTAAGTTCATCAAGATATACACAGTCTTCATTAATTGTTATATGTTTCTGAGCAAATGTATAACCTGCACTAAAAATCAGCATTAATACAATAAGTAGAAATTTTTTCATATTACACCGCCTTATCGTTTTAAGCTGGCAACTGTTTGAAGCATTTCATCACTTGTTTGAATTGCTTTTGAGTTCATTTCATAAGCACGCTGGCCTGTAATCATATTAACCATTTCAGTAACCATCTGCACATTACTTGTTTCTAAAAAGTGTTGTTTTACTTTTCCATATCCATCTTCTGATGGAATGCCAACCTGTGCAGCACCTGATGCACCTGTTGCAAGATATATATTTTCCCCAATTGAAGCTAAACCAGTTGGGTTTATAAACCGTGCTATTTCAATTTGCCCTAATTCTGTTTCTTCATCTTCACCCGGTAATTTTACGGAAAAGATACCATCACTTGATACAGATATTCTTAAAGCATTATCAGGAATATTTATACCCGGTTCTAGCAGGTAGCCTTCTGGAGATACCACATCACCATTTGCATCAATAGAAAATGCACCACTTCTAATATATCCGATGTTACCATCAGGTAATGTTAATTGAAAATATCCATCACCTTCAATAGTTAAATCAAGTTCATTATAGGTGTTATCATAGTTGCCTTGTGAATGTATTTTTTGAATTGCAACTGTTGCAACCCCCATACCCATTTGAATACCTGATGGATGGTTAATACCTGCTGCTGTTACTGCACCTGCTGATTTAATGTCTTGATACAAAAGGTCTTGAAATAAAACTCTGCCTTTTTTAAATCCATGTGTGTTTACATTTGCCAAATTGTTTGACATATTATCAATATTCATTTGTTGAGCCTGCATGCCTGTAGCTGCTGTCCAAAGTGAACGAACCATAGTATTGCCTCCTTACAATAATACTATTGTGTCAAAATCTGTGATGCTGCTTTCTGACTGATTTCATCATGAGTTTGAACTACTTTTGCATACATTTCATAACCTCTTGATGCCTCAATCATACGAACCATTTCTGCAATCGGGTCTACATTTGCTTCCTCAATGTAGCCTTGTTTTACACCTGCATTATCTGCATCTGTTGGTTCTATATCTACTGCAGCAAACTGATTTCTCCCAACTTTCTGAATCTGACGAACATCATCAAACTCCACAATCATAAGCTGGTCTCCTGCTATACCATTAGCATAAATCGTGCCAGTTTTATCTACTTCAAATCTGGCATTTTGGTCAACAACAATATTTGCAGTGCCTTCTGCGTTTCTACTCATTACTCTATAGCCTTCTGCTGTAACAAGTTCACCGTTATCATTTATAGTAAAAGCACCATCTTTTGTATAGCGGATACCCCATGGAGTATCTATTGCAAAGAAAGCATTATCCTGCTGAATAGCAAAATCAAATTTATTGCCTGTTTCTTTAATATGTCCCATCTCAAAGTTTGCAGAGTTTTCATGAAGAAGAACAGCTGTATTTATAGTTTTATTATAATGAGATTCTCTTATAAAATTCTGTGGGTATCTTTTATCTTCTGGTCTGTATACGGAAAAAACTGCCCTGTCTCTTTTATAACCATTAGTATTCATATTTGCTAAGTTGTTTGAAATAGAATCAACTCTGTTTTGCTGCATTAAAAGTCCGCTTGTTGCTGTATATAATCCGTTTTGCATGATACTACCTCACTATACCAAAGGCTTGTGGAAGCCCTGATTTAAATAATTCTTCAAAACCTAATAAAGTAAGCTCCTGCACAGGTCTTGCAGCTTTTGAAGGATAGTAGTAAAAGTTTTTATCAGATTTGCTGTTTACTACTACATTAGAGTGAAAAACTGCTCTTTCATCCTGCTCCATAATGCTTATAGAAATAACAGACGAATTTGTGCCAGTTCTTCTTTCAGGTGATTCTGCAATAGTTGTCATTAATATAAAATCAGCTTTTGAAATATCATTAGTAATAACTGCAAAGTTATTCATCTGTAAATATCTGCTGATAAGTGAACTATAATAAGTGTCATAAGTTTTTTGATAGCTTTTTGTAATAATAGCTGGCATAACATATACCAGTGATTTTTCAGGTAAAACTTCAAAAGGATTTACATTAAAATCAGCTACTGTTGCTCTTGTTTTATCAATAACAAGTGATGACAGGTTAGTTTCCAGTTCGCCAATAATAAGTAAAGGATAAAAACCTGTTGTAGTAAAGTTTAAAGGGTTAACAACTGCAACTGCTCCGCCTATTGAGTTACAGCCACTAACAAGTGCCAGTAAGGAAATAATTGTAATTAATCGTTTCATAATATCGCCTCCGCTTTTCTTATAGCAATATATGTGCCAAAACTTCCAAAGATTATATAATATTTTATTTTATGTATTTTCAGAAAAACACAAAATAGTAGTTGAATATTATATTTTTCAAGGTATAATAAAAAGATAAAAATGGTTATTTTAGTATATTATATTGTATTTAGGAAGGTAGTTAATGTTTATGTAATGATGTTTATAAAATAGTTTAGGAGGGTGGAACATGAGACTGACTATTGCTCATAAAATTATTATATCCGTATGCGGTGTTCTGGCATTTGCATTTTTAAACAGTGCTTTTGCAATATATTCTGAATACACTGCAGCAAAAACATCAGAGAGAATAGGTAAAAACTATATCAATGCCTATCAACAGATGGAAACACTTTCACTAAATACTCTTACTTTACAAGTAAATGTGCTGTCTTATGCTGCAAGCCTGAATGAAAACTTTTATAATAATGCACAAAACTTAATACAAGCATTAAGAAAAAATGCTGATGATTATAAAGCTTTTGTTACAACACCAGAAAATAAAAAATATTATATAGAAACTAATAAAATAATTGCAGAACATCATGAACTTGTATACAACTTTACTCAAACTATTTTAGATAATCTAGCATTAATAAAATCAAATACTGAAACTATGAAAAAAATGAATACATCTCTTGATAGTTCAGCAGCAACTGCACAACAGCTAATGAAAACAGCTGCACAGGCAGGCATAAACCAAGAATATATCACAAGACTTAATAACATCTATTCCCTTTCTACTCTTATCAAAACAGCATCCTATATGGCAGTTAAAACAAAACAGCCAGATATGCTTAAAACTATACCAGATAATTTTAATCGTATAAATAATATGGCATCAAATCTTGTGAATAATATAGATAATAAAAATATAACAGATGCTGTAAAAATAATAATAAATAATACTAATGCAGCACAGCAGTCATATAATCAGTTAATAGATATAGCAGCAAAAATGGCAGCATTGGAAAAAGTCCGTTTCCAGTATGCAGCTCAAATTAGAGAAATGAATACACAGCTTGGAAATATTGTTTATAATCTTGTTAAAACATCAACAGATAAATCTACTTTTGCATTAAAGCAGGGTATGCTTGCATCTGTTATATTCTTTTTTATTACATTTCTGACAGGTGCAGTTGGTGTTGCATATTTATATTTTAGTGTTATAAAACAGTTGAAAGGATTTGTTACTAATGTTGAAGATTTAACAAAAGGTGATGGCGATTTAACTGTCAGATTATCAGCTAAAAACAAAGATGAATTAAATGATTTAGCAGTAAGTTTTAATGCGTTTATAAAAAATGTGCAGGAAATAGTAAGCGAAGTAAAAGAAGCAGCAGGGGAAGTTGCCAGTGGAAATAATCAGCTTTCTGCTACAATGGAAGAACTGGCTGCCTCTTTTGCATCTCAGTCTGAGCAGATTTCAGATATGGCAGGTAATATTCAGGATATAAGAGAACTTTCTCAGGCATCATCAGTTCAGCTTAAAGACTGTTTAGTGGTTATGAACCGCTCGCAAGATATGACAAAAGCAGGTGCAGCACAGCTTGACTATGTAAAAACTAATGTGCTTGATATTCAGGATAAAACATCATCACTTTCAGCAACTATTGATGAACTTTCTGCAAGCTCGTCACAAATAGGGAATATTTTAACAGTTATTAATGATATAGCATCTCAGACTAATCTGCTTGCCTTAAATGCTGCAATAGAAGCAGCTCGTGCAGGGGAAGCAGGCAGGGGGTTTGCAGTTGTTGCAGATGAAGTGAGAAAACTGGCAGAACGCACTCAGCATGCAACAGGAGAGATAGAGTCTATTATTACATCTTTTCAGCAGGAAAGCAGCAGAGCATCAAAAGAAATGGCATCTTCTGGTGAAGCAGTAACATCAGGTGTTGATATGATTGGTGAAACAGCATCATCATTTAGTAATGTGGTAAAAGGAGTAAATGAAGCTGTAAGTGATACTGAGAGTGCAGCTGATAAAGTTAACAGGCAGTATGAATATATGCAGCAGGTGTCAGATAAAGCTCAGAGTGTTGCAGCAGGTATTGAAGAAAGTGATGCGGCTGTTGGGCAGGTAGTATTAACTATTAATCATTTACAGGAAAGAGCAGAAAGACTTAAAACACTTGTCAGCAGGTTTAGAATATAAAAACTATACATTATCCCCCTTTTTACGGGGGATAACGCATAATTTTATTGAGTGAGGATAAGAATATTGAAGCAGGTTTATACTAAAATATTAAATTTTTAAAATTAAAGAACATTTTTACTTACTATTAATCATTTTAGATTTTTGTCTTTCAAGCTCCATAACTTTTTGGTTAGAAGCTCCATCATTTTTACTGCGGTAGAAATTTAAATCATTATTTACTTTATTCATTTGTGCATCCTTATTTGTCCTTGCTTTTATTTCAGAATAACTTGAACTTGAACTACTGTTTTTTGAAATAATATCTCTGCTTTTCATACCAGTTTGAGCAAAGCATATATTTACTGCACAAATACTTACTATTAATATAATAATAAAATATTTCATATATTCTCCATATATATATTACAATTTATAAATAAAAAAGTTCACTAAAAAATAAAAATATATCTTGTTGCATAAAATTTGATTTATTGATATGATATGAAATTGTAAAATGAAACAAATCAGGAGAATACAATGGGTAAAATACAGGCTATATCTGTAAGCGATAGAAAAGGTGTCATTAAAGAAAATGTGGATGCAGCTTTTTTTGAAAATGATTTTGGTATCAAAGGGGATGCTCATGCAGGAAAATGGCATAGACAGGTAAGTTTGCTTGCTCTTGAAAGTGTTAAAAAAATGCAGGAAAAAGGCTTAAAAGTTAAAAGTGGTGATTTTGCTGAAAATATAACAACAGAAGGTATTGATTTGCTTTCTTTTCCTGTTGGCACAAAATTGCAGATAGGCAGTATTGAATTAATCATTTCTCAAATAGGTAAAGTGTGCCACCATAAATGTGCAGTATATTATCATGCCGGCGAATGTGTTATGCCAAAAGAAGGTATATTTGGTGTTGTTCGCGGAAATGGTGAACTGCATGTTGGTGATGAAATAAAAAATCTTGGTAAAGATGGTTACTCTGTTGGTATAATCACTCTTTCTGACAGGGCAAGCAAAGGTGAATATGAAGATTTAACTGGTCCTGCTGTTGAAAAATATATAAGCGAAAATTTAAAAACATCTTTTATCCGTAAAGAAATTATAGCAGACGATAAAGATAAACTAAATATTACTTTAAAAGATTTTGCAGATATTCAAATGCTTGATTTAATAATAACTAATGGCTCAACAGGTATTTCACCAAGAGATATTGCACCAGATGTTACAATAGAAGTAATAGAAAAAAGACTATCGGGATTTGAAGAAGTTATGCGTGCAGAAAGCTTTAAAATAACTGTTAATTCTATAGTTTCAAGAGCTGTATGCGGCACAAGAAAAAACTCTCTTATTATAAACCTTCCCGGAAGTCCAAAAGGTGCAGTTGAAAACTTGTCATTCATTATGCCTGTAATTGAGCATACTATAAAAAAATTACAGGGAGATAAATCCGATTGTGCAGTAAGATAGCAGGTAATCTTAAACAGCAGGATTTTTTTAAAAGAGTAATAGCAAGTGGCAGGTTAAGCCACAGTTATATATTTTCTGGTATTTCTGGTATTGGAAAGAGAATGTTTGCCTGCGAGCTTGCTAGAAGCCTTTTTTGCAGGAATGGCAGCTATTTTACAGAATGTTCCTGCAGCAGCTGCATGCAGGTAAAAGCAGGCACATATCCTGATTTATATATATATGGTGGAAATGAATTAAAAGTAGAAAATATTCGCCAAATATCAGAAAGTGCTGGAATGACAGGGCTTGCTTCTAAATGGAAAGTTTTTATTCTTGATGAGGCAGAAAAACTTTCTAACTCTGCTCAGATAGTGGCAGGCAATGCCTTTTTAAAAACACTTGAAGAGCCCGGTGAAGACTGCTTGTTTTTGCTTATTACATCAAAATATGAAATGATTATGCCTACTATACGCTCTAGATGCTCTGTGGTGGATTTTGCTCCTCTTAGTGAAAGCGATATGAATAATATATTATCAAATATCAGACCTGATATGGATAATATGGCAGATATTATTAAAGTTTCAGGCGGGTCAGTTGAGCGGGCATTAATGATTGATGATTTAAAAATAGGCTCACTGATTAATGAAATAGAAAGCAGAAATTTTAAAAAATTTACAGATTTTGTGCTTAACTGTAATGATATTCAGATAATAAAATCTGTTATGGAGTTTATATATCCAGCAGCACTTGAAAAATATAAAACAACGGGTATATATTCATACTGTGCTTATGGCGAGTATATACTGGAAATGTTAAAAAGGCTCAATTATAATATTAATATAGATTTAGCAAAACATGATTTTGTAAGTAAAACATATGAGGTATTTAGTGAAAGAATATAATGCGGTAGGGGTCATATTTAAACGGGCAAGTAAGATATATGATTTTTTATGCGAAGGGTTTGATATAAAACATGGCGACTTTGTCGTTGTAGAATCAGATAAAGGGGAGGATATGGCACGGGTATGTGCTGCTCCTAGAATGATTAGTGTGCCTGATGAGCAGGTAATGAAAAAAATTCTGCGTATTGCTGATACTGATGATTTAAAAGCAAGAGAGCAGAATTTTAAAGATGAGCCAAAGGCTTTTGAAGTATGTAAAAAATTAGCTGCTGATGCAGGACTTGATATGAAACTTTTATCAGCTGAATACTGCCTTGATAGAAGCAAAATTACTTTTTATTTTACATCAGAAGGCAGGGTAGATTTCAGACAGCTTGTAAGGGATTTAGCACGAGTTTTCAGAACTCGTATAGAAATGCGTCAAATAGGTGTTCGCGACGCAACTAAAATGGTTGGCGGATTTGGTCTTTGCGGCAGAGAGCTTTGCTGCACTAATTTTTTACGCCGTTTTGATAATATATCTATAAAAATGGCTAAAAACCAAAACCTGATTATGAGCCCTAATAAAATATCAGGTGTATGCGGCAGATTAATGTGCTGCCTTATGTTTGAAAAAGAGCAGTATGGCTGTGAAGGCTGCGAATGTGATGATATAGAATATATTGAATTAAATGATACTCTTGACGGTCTTTTAGAAGAAAATGATGAAAATATTATAAAAATATCAGGCAGTAAGGAAAATAATAAATACAATAAGCATAATAAGTATAATAAGCACAACAACAATAGTAAACAGCAGTAATTTAAGGATTTGAGGTAATTATGAGCCAGAAAAAAACATTTTATGTAACAACACCTATATACTATGTAAATGATAAACCCCATATCGGTCATGCATATACAACTGTTGCAGCTGATATTATCAGCCGTTATAAACGCATGTGTGGTTATGATGTATTCTTTTTAACTGGCACAGATGAACACGGGCAGAAAATGGAGCAGTCTGCAGAAAAGCAGAATATGAAACCTATAGAGCTTGCTGATAAAAATAATGCAAGGTTTAGAGAACTTTGGAAAATATTAAATATATCTCATGATGATTTTATACGCACTACTCAGGAAAGGCATAAAAAATCAGTGCTTGCAATTATTAAAAAAATGCAGGAAAAAGGTGATATATATCTTGGTGAATATGAAGGCTGGTATTGCACTCCCTGCGAAGCATACTGGACAGAAACTCAACTTATGGAAGGAAACCTTTGTCCAGACTGTGGCAGAGAAACTGCTAAATTAAAAGAATCTTCATATTTCTTTAAAATGAGTAAATATCAAGATGCTATTTTAGAACATATTAATAATCATCCAGAATTTATCCGCCCAGAATCAAGGCGTAATGAAATCATATCTTTTATTAAAGAAGGTCTTAGAGATTTATCTATCAGCCGTATTAATTTTTCATGGGGTATCCCTATGGAAGAAAACTCTAAACATGTTATATATGTATGGGTAGATGCACTTACTAACTATTTATCAGCATTAGGATATTTTGATGAAGAAAGCGATAAGAAAAAATACTGGCCTGCAGATTTTCATTTAGTAGGTAAAGATATTTTAAGGTTTCACACAGTATACTGGCCTGCAATGCTGATAAGTGCTGGAATAGAACTTCCAAAATCAGTATTTGCTCATGGCTGGTGGACTGTGGACGGGCAGAAAATGTCTAAATCTATGGGTAATGCAATAGACCCTGTATGGCTTTCAGAAACTTTTGGTATAGATGCTTTTAGATATTTTTTAATGAGAGAAGTGCCTTTTGGTCTTGATGGTGATTTTTCATTTAAAGCACTTATTCATAGAATAAATGGTGATTTGGCAAACGATTTAGGAAATCTTGTTTCAAGAACAATCGGCATGGTTAAAAAATATTTTGATGGAGTGATTCCTGCTTATACAGATAAAGATGAGCTTGATGAAAATGTGCATAATGCTGTATCTAAATCAGCTCAAGAAGCAGATATGCACTTAAATCAAATGGCTTATAATAAAGCACTGCTTTCTATATGGGAAAGTATTGGTGCAATGAATAGATATATTGATGATGCAAAACCTTGGGTTTTAGCAAAAGATGAAGCTAATAAAGGCAGACTTGGCTCTGTGTTATATACAGTGCTTGATGGATTAAGAGCTGTTTCTCATTTAGTATATCCATTTATGCCAGATACTGCTTTTGAAATACGCAGGCAGATTGGGGCAGATGATAATATTAATTTATCAGATGAAAAAGCACTTTGCGATGTATGTATTTTAAAAAGCGGCATAAAACTTAACAATAGTAAAAATATATTTCCAAGGATAGATGAAAAAGAAATGCTTGAAAAAATAGCAGCACCTGCAAAAGAAGAAAAGAAAGAAGAGCATACGCTGATAGATTTCAGTGTTTTTGAGCAGGTGGAATTAAAAGCAGGTAAAATAATAGATGCAGAGAATGTGAAAAAAAGCGAAAAACTGCTTAAATTAAAAGTAGATGTTGGTGATGGCGGCAGAATAATTGTTGCAGGTATTGCAAAAAGTTATAACCCTGAAGATTTAAAAGGTAAAACTATTGCAGTAGCTGCAAACTTGAAGCCTGCTAAATTAATGGGTATAGAATCTCAAGGAATGGTTTTAGCAGCTTTTGACGGGGAGTGTCATAATGTTATGATACTGCCAGATACAGTGCCAGCAGGAACTAGAATAAAATAATATGGAGATTAATTTTTGGACAGATACCCATGCACATATTCATGATGATGAGTATGGCAGAAGTGTTGATGAATTTATAAGCCTTGCCAGTGATAAAAATGTAAAGCGTATAATCACTATCGGCATAGATTATGATGACAGTATTAAGGCATTAAAAACAGCAGAACTCTATGATAATATATATGCTGCTGTTGGAATGCACCCAGAATATGCAGATAAATATATAAGAGATAGAGATTTTGATAAGTTTTTTGAGCTTGCCTCTAATAAAAAAGTAATCGCAGTAGGTGAAACTGGGCTTGATTTTTATTATGAAGAAAACCCTGATGAAAAGTATCAAAATATTTTATTTCAAGATATGGCAGATATTGCAGGCAGGCTTGATAAAGCTCTTGTGATACACAGCAGAAATGCAGCACAGGAAACTATTAAAATATTAGATGAAGCAATAAAAAAACACAGCAAGTTAAAAGGTATTTTCCACTGTTTTGATGGAAAAGAGTGTGTGCTTGACTGGATAAAGGATAAAAATTTTTACATAAGCTATGCAGGTAATGTAACTTTTAAAAATGCAGATAATTTAAGGTATGCTTTATCAAATACACCATTAGACAGGCTTTTAATAGAAACAGACAGCCCCTATCTTGCACCTGTTCCTGTTCGTGGAAAGAAAAATATGCCTGCAAATGTGTCTTATACTGGCGAATATGTTGCAGAATTTTTAAATATACCATATAATATACTTATGGAGCAGTTAGAAAATAATCTCCAAAAACTAATGAAGGGGGTATGGTAGTAATGAATGTTAAAAAAATACTTGTTATTACAAATGATGATGATGTATTTACAAAGCTGCATTTTGAATTTGATGCAAATAAATATGAACTGCAAAGACTTACTAACCCGCTTTTATCTGTTGAAATTTTGAATAACAATAATTATTATGCAGTAGTTGCTGATTTAAGTATGAAAGAAATATTTATGGTGGATATGCTTAATAATATAGGCTTTGTTCATACAAATATGCCTGTTGTGCTTTTATCATCAAATATTACTGCTGATGATATATTACTTACTTATGAATTTGGTTTTTTAGAAATTTTACCTAAGGATTATAAAAAAGGTGAAATAAAAAAACTAATAGAATGTGCAGTAATAAGTTCGTAAAATTATAAGGAGGTGTTTATATGAATCCTGTAAAAAAAATACTTTTTCCTACTGATTTTTCAGAAGCATCACACTATGCTTTAGCATACGCTGTAGAGATGAAAAAAATCTTAGGTGCAGAGCTTGAAATAGTGCATATCCTTTTTGATGAGGGAAATATTGTTGCATTTTACATACCACAAATGGGTATGCCTATGCAGAATTTATCACCAGATTTTGAAGATGGTGCAAAAAAACAGTTTGATGAATTTGTTGCTAATGCTCCAGAATTAAAAGATGTTGAGTTTACAACAAAAATATTAAGAGGTAATCCTTACAGTGAGATTATCAAAGAGGCTGAAAATGGCAGCTTTGATATGATTATTATTGGAACTCATGGCAGAACAGGTTTAGAGCATGTATTATTTGGCTCTACTGCTGAGCTTGTTGTCCGCAAAGCACCATGCCCAGTTTTAACTGTCCGTCCAAAAGGCAGTAATGAAGCATAATATAATTATATAAGCCTGCTGTGAGTTATTATACTTTTAAAATTTTAAATGCTTTTTTTAAGTTTAATAAATATCAGTGGGCTTTTTTTGTATGGAAGTAAAATGAAAAAATTAATATTATCAGCAGTATTATTATCTCTTTTTATATTTGGCTGTAAGGCAGGAAATATGGAAGAAGTTATTAATAAAAAAGAATACAGGCTTGCGACTAATCCAAAAATAACTATAGGGTTTGATAATGGTTCTGTCTTTGGTTCCAGTGGAGTAAACAGCTATACTGGCTCATACTCTATAAAAAATGGCAGTATCACTTTTGGAAATATGGGTTCAACTATGATGATGGGATTAGAAGAAGATATGGATAATGAAACAAAATATCTTTCAAGCCTAAAAGAAAGCCTGCCTGTAAAACTTGATAAAGATAATAATCTTTTAATTGGCGAATATTTATTTATTCCAAGAGAGAAATAATGATTTGTATTTAAAAAATCTCAATTTAAATTAGTCTGAAATTATTTTTAGGCGAAAATCTAAATTACATATGTGACACGGAAACAGGCTCAGGACGAGCCGTCTTTAGTGAGCGATGGGAGCATTTACTGCGACCAAGTGTGTTTTTTCAAATTCAAGGACGAATTTGAAAATAAAGGATAAATAAAGATACTTCGCTATATTTCAAGCTCAGTATGACCTTATTTGATTTATAAGCTGCTTATATGGGTTAGTCCAACTTTTTTGAATAAGTCTATAACAAAATATATAACTGTCATACCGCCGCAAATCTCATAAAGTAATATTTTGTTATTTCATTCCTTATGCTCCAATTGTATAATCACTCTCAATTTTTTCTTCATTGCTGCTGCAACTCGCTTCGCTCAGACAATCAGACAGCAAACCATTCCAAAAAAATTGTTCATATAAAATTAAGTCGCAAAGATAATGAAATAACCTAGTGTATCTGCTTTAAGTGGAAATAATCAATAAATAATTTTTATTTTATAAAAACTATGTATTTCGGTTTTCACATTATCAGTCATTTTAAGCCTGATTTGTAAAGGCGAAAAATCTAAATGATATATATTGCAGTAGTGAATAATATATTTAAATTATTTTTTTTTAGATACTTCGCTTATAAGTCAAGCTAAGTATGAGTTTATTTATTTTATAAGCTGCTTATATGGGTTAGTCCAACTTTTTTGAATAAGTCTATAACAAAATATATAACTGTCATACCGCCGCAAATCTCATAAAGTAATATTTTGTTATTTCATTCCTTATGCTCCAATTGTATAACCATTCTCAATTTTTTCTTTCAGCCACTTTTTTTGATTCCTCACTTCTCAGTCGGAAAAAAGTGTCCTCGCAAAAAACGCTCGCATTGCTGCTGCAACTCGCTTTGCTCAAACAATCAGACAGCAAAACATTCCAAAAAAATTGTTCATATAAAATTAAGTCGCAAAGATAATGAAATAACCTAGGATATATGCTTTAAGCGGAAATAATCTATAAATATTTCATTTATTAAATAAGATTATATTGATTTCTTATAATCAAAATTACTGCCTGAATTTTTATAACTGTCAAATAGCAGAAATAAATTAGTCTATGCTTATAATAGAAAATACATTCTGCTATTTTTCTGCCAGTTTACTTTATGCCATAAAATATAGGAAGTATTTTTTCTATCTGCATAGTTTTACAGGTATCAGCATTATCTTTACAGTATTTTTCAACCATATCTTTATATAATTTTAATGATATATTTAGTGAATTTATTATATATTTATCTTCAGAAGTATTTTTAAATATATATTCTGTATTATTATCATATTTTATTGCAAAATTTAAAAGATATGTTCCTTTTCTATAAAGCATATAGTTATATACAAGTGCTGTATGGTCATTTAGTTTATCGCTTATGGTAAGCCTTGTATTATGATAATTTATTATTAACTGATTGTTATTATATTCCTGATTAAATGGTGAGAAAAAGTTGGAAAAAACAGGCAGTCTTTCATAAAGTGTATATACATCATTATTTTTAATATAAAGCATAAAATATTTAAAGTAACTGTTATTGTTTTTATTTAAGCATGCAGTAATATAGAAATCTCTGCCATTAATATTAAATTCTGAAACTGGCTGCATTGTTTTTTCATTTATAACATTGATTTTAGTATGATTATTTTCGCATTTAATATCTTCAAGTTTAATATTAGTTTGAGTGTTATAAAAAGGTCTGCCATTAAAAGATAGCAGGTTATAAACAGCCATTTTATTAATAAAATAATCCATATTAAAGTCTTTCATATTTAAAAATTCTTTTGTATGGTCTTTAAATATATTTTCCAGAAGAATATAATATGAGCCTTTGCTGACAACAGCAGTTTCTTTAATAATATAAGCTATATTTTTAGAATAAATAGTTTCTTTGCATGTTTGAAGTATATTATCAGCTAAATCAAGACCCATATTATTATTTATATTTTCATTATATTCATCATCACATGTCTGAATATCAGCAGGCATATTAATACTTAATATTTTTGCTGTATTAGGGTTAGTATTATCAAGAATGTAATTAATAATATTTCTTGAAACTATATCAATAACAGTATTTCTTGCATTTTTTTGTAATGAAATATCAGCATATCCACTTTCAATACAAGTGCCTGAAATATACTGCTGGCTATATATATCTGTATTTGATACTGCAAAAGAATAAAAAGGACATACAATAAAAATTATGCAGACTAAAAGTAATTTATTCATATAGAGCCTTGAAATTTTACTTTGCAATTTTATATCCAATACCTGAAACTGTCTGTATAATGGAAGGATTTTTAGGATTTTTTTCAATTTTCTGCCGTAAATTTTGTATATGAACATCTAAACTTCTGCTCCATCTGTATAAAGTATTTTTTCCCCATAAATCTTCAATTATAGTATCTCTGTTTAATGTTTCACCAGCATTTTTTGCAAAATAAACAAGCAGTTCAAATTCTTTAGGTGTCAGGTTTACAGGTATATTATTATGTGTAGTAACATGCCGTTCAGAGTAATCAATCTTCAGACCTTGAAAGTTAATAATACCATTTTCACTGTCATCATTAACTTCTATATGCTTATCAGACCGTCTTAAAACAGCTTTTATTCTGGCAATAAGCTCCATATTTTCAAATGGTTTTGAAATGTAGTCATCTGCTCCATATTCTAAACAGATAACTTTATCAGACACACTGTCATTAGCTGAAACCATTATTATAGGAATATCACTTTCCTGTCTGATAAGTTTACACAGCTGCTGACCGTTTATATCCGGCAGTGATATATCTAAAAGTATAACATCAAATTTATCACTGCGGAATTTGTCAAGGCCTTCCATACCAGTATTAGCAGAAATAACATTATATTTTTCCAGTGTTAAAAACATATTAAGCAGTTCGCAGATTTCTTTATCGTCATCTACTATTAATACAGTTTTATTCATCTATATAACACCTTTATTTGAACAGCTGTCTAAAAATCTGCTTAATTCATCATTATTTAAAGGATTAAGCCCAGACTGAATAAATGCAGCATTAAGTTTTTCATTTTCAGGCAGTGCAATATGATAGTTTAAAGTGTAATATTTTAATATAAAAGCATAAAATGATTCCATATAGTTGCTTTCATCAACATTATCTGCTATTTCTGATAATGTATTATTATAAAATATTTCCTGAAATACTTTATTTCCAAAAGAATACATATCACCTATATTTATAAGAAGTCTGCCACCTTTTGTTAATTTTTTGCAGGCTTCTTCAATTAATGTAATAAAATAAACTACATTATCATAGCATTTTGCATTTATTTCAAGGCCATCAAAAAGTGAAGGGGCAGTTTGGGCTTTCTGTCTGTTAAGGATAACATTTTGAGCTTCTATCTGGCTTATAAAAGTATCCCCTGCAAAAATATCTTTGTGTATATTATCTATATCTTTATAATCTGCTGCAATATTTATTGAAAATGAATGTATTGCTTTGCCTGCTGTAATAAGTCCTTCCCGCAGGCTTTCATACACTGGGTTGCGGATAGTTAAACCGCTTGATAATTTCTGCACATTATAAATGCTGTCCTGCAGGGCATATTTAATAACAGCTGCAACAGTTTTTGGAGCAGTAACAGCATTAAAAAGAGTTGTTATGCTTCCCAAAAATCCAGAATAAGCATTCATAATAACACTGCTTGCAGAAATTACTAAATCATAATCATATATATTTTTATTTACAAGCATTGGTGCTCTGCCTGCACATGCACCAAAAAATACATAATCATTTATATCACTTTGGTTAAACACAGCCTGATACTGCATATATTTTGATGGGATATTATCAGAAATAACTGCAAATTTTTTACCATGGCATAAATCTTTTGTATAATCATAAATTTCTATATTTATATCAGGGCTTGCAATAAATAATATACTGCTGCTTTCTTTAATAAGGCTGGAAAGGCTTTCGCTCATTAAAGGATTATTTTCTACTGCATTAATTACACAATTAATATCAGTATTTATTGTTTTTATAGGTTTATCCGCCAATCTTAGACATTGTCCGTTTAAAATCATGATTTTGTTCCCCAGTAGTAATATTATGCTCATTATGTTTTATATTTAATGACTGCATAATCTGTTTTATAAGCATTTCTTTATCTTTATCCTTTATAGCCTTTTTAATATCTATTTCATTATCTGATAAAAGGCATGGTCTAATTTTTCCGTCAGCAGTAATACGCAGTTTATCACATTCTGAACAAAAATGTTTAGAAATAGGTGTAATAATACCAATAATACCGCCGTTATTAAGTTTATAGTTTACAGCAGGACCAGAGTTTTTATCTTTTAACATTTCCTGCGGCTCAAAATCTTTAAGGCGTTCTATAATCTCACTGCCATATACAATATTTTTCTCATTCCAGTTTTCAGAGTTGCCAATAGGCATAAATTCTATAAACCTGCATATTATATTATACTTTGCAGAAAGCTCTGCAAACTTAATAATTTCATCATCATTAAAATCTCTTATAATAACAGAATTTACTTTTATAGGTGCAAAGCCTGTTTCAGCAGCTTTTTTTATTCCTGCAAGTATTGCATCTGTTTTATCAACACCTGTAATATATTTATTTCTTTCAGGTATAAGAGAATCAAGGCTTATATTAAGCCTTTTAACACCTGCATTATATAAATCTGCAGCATATTTTTCTAAAAGTGAGCCGTTTGTAGTAAGCATTACTTCTGAAATATTTTCTATTTTTGTAAGTTTGTCTAAAAACTGGCATATTCCCTTTCGCACAAGTGGTTCGCCACCTGTTATTCTTATTCTGTTTACACCAAGAGATGCAAATACTTCACTGGCAAAAAGAATGTCTTCATACCTTAATATATCTGAACATTCCACCATTTCAAAATCATTATTAGGCATACAGTATTTGCAGCGAAAATTACATCTGTCTGTAACTGATATGCGTAAATATTTAAGCCGTCTTCCAAATTTATCAAATGTTTCTTTATTCATAAATTGCTACTTCTTTTATATTTTCAGGCTCTCTGCCAAACACTCTGGCTATGTATATACTAAGCTGATAAAGCATTAGTAAAGGCAGTGCCATTGCAAGTTGAGATATAACATCTGGAGGGGTTAGAACAGCTGCTGAAATAAATATAATAACAATTGAATATCGTCTGTATTTTATAAGCATTTCATCATTAATCACACCTATTTTTGCAAGCAGAAATATTATTGCAGGCAGCTCAAAAACTATACCAAATGCAAGCACTAAATGCACTACAAATGAAACATATTTTGACATAGAAAGTGTTGCGTCTACATTATATGCAGGGTTTGCAGCAAATCCTAAAAAGAATTTAAATCCAAATGGAAAAACTATAAAATAAGCAAAAGCAGCACCAAGAATAAAAAGAATAGAAGCAAAAGATACAAATCCGTATATATATTTTCTTTCATGCATATAAAGCCCCGGAGCAATAAAAAGCCACAGCTGATAAAGAATAAAAGGGGTAGATACCATAAGTGCTGCAATAAACGAAACTTTTACTTCTACAAAAAACATTTCTGTAACTTCTATCATAGTCATTGTCGCATTTTCAGGCAGTGCAGCAAGTATTGGTGCCTGAATAATCTGCACAAGTTTTTCTCCTTGTGAATAGCCTGCAATAAAAAGGACAATTAAAATTAAAATAATGTATTTTAAGCGTTTTTTTATTTCTTCCAAATGTTCAACAAGTGGATATTCTGTCTGCACTTGTTTTGATTTTTTATTAACATTTATATTGTTTGACACTGCCTTAACCTTTATTTTCTTCTGTTTTATTAGTATTTGTATTTATGTTAGATGTGTTTTCTAATGCTGCTGTTTCTAATTTTGTAGGTTTTGGGTTATCATCAGGGTTTGATACAAATTTATCTTCCCACTGACTTCTATAATGTTCAGCATAAGAGTTTATCTTATCACTGCTTGTTTCTTTTGTTCTGTTTGATGTTCTAAGGTTATTATCGTCTATATTTACTGTCTGCTTCATTTCATTAAATGTCCGCTTAAATTCGCCATAACCTTTGCCTATAGATTTAGCCACATCAGGCAGTCTTTTAGGACCAACAACAAATAATATAACAAGAGCAATTATTGCAATTTCCCACATACTTAAACCAAACATTGAAGCGCCTCATTTCTTATAAATATGCTATTACTATGCAATATTTATAAATAAATTTCAAGTAAAAATAAAGATAATGCTTTATTCAAACACTTTTTCTTGTAAAATATTTTCTTTTATTGAAACAAGATTTTTTAAAGTAATATCTTTATTTTCTTCCCATAGTAAAAAAATGCCGTGAAGACCGAAAGATAAGAAATAATGGGCATAGGATTCATCTTTACCTGCCTGTCTGTTTGTTTTAATAAAATGCATATTTGCCATAAATTTTAATGATATATTTATAAATATTGGTGTTATATTTGGAATAAATATAAATTTTTTAATATTTATATTATTATCAATGGCATAAAAATAATTATAAATCAAATCATAAAGGGAAATTATTTGACTGTCATTAATATACTGTTCCAGTTCTTCAAAAAATATGTTTAAATAATATATTACAATTTCATCTTTTGATTCAAAAAGATAATAAAATGTCTGTCTTGAAATATCTGCTTTTTTACAAATGTTTTTTACTGTTATGTTATTATATTCTTCTTGTTCCATTAATTCAAATAATGCTTCTAATATTCTTTTCTGCGATTTTAAAGCTGTTTTATTAGTTTCTTTATACATTTTCATCACCTGTTATTTTATTCTTTTATATATATAAAAATTTTTTTTAAAAAATCAATTTTAATAGATGAAATATTTATTGATTATTTCCGCTTAAAGCAGATACCCCTAAGTTATTTCATTATCTTTGCGACTTAATTTTATATGAACAATTTTTTTGGAATGTTTTGCTGTCTGATTGTTTGAGCAAAGCGAGTTGCAGCAGCAATGCGAGCGTTTTTTGCGAGGACACTTTTTTCCGACTGAGAAGTGAGGAATCAAAAAAAGTGGCTGAAAGAAAAAATTGAGAATGGTTATACAATTGGAGCATAAGTAATGAAATAACAAAATATTACTTTATGAGATTTGCAGCGGTAAGATAGTTATATATTTTGTTACAGACTTATCCAAAAAAATTAGATTAACTCGTATAAATAACTTATAAATTAAAAACAGATAATTAAATATATTATATACTACTGCAATATATATAATTTATATTTTTCGTCTTTAAAAATCAGGCTCAAAATGACTGCAATGTGTGAACTCTATGTTATACTGAGAGTGATAAGGCGAAGTATCTAAAACACAAATGATTTAAATATATAATACATTATATAAAAACAGATAAAAGTTTTGTTTTCCATAAGTTTTTATATATTTTTACATTATTCTGTAACACCTAATATCATTACTCGTCCACTTGAATTACTAATTTTTTAACACTTATTTTGACAGCCTGATATAAATTATTTGATAATTATAAAAATAACAAAACGGGGAAAGTTTTGACTTTCCCCATAATTTATTTTGTCTATAAGTTTGCAAGTATTGGTGCTATAATTAAAGCAACAATACTCATTAATTTTATTAATATATTCATAGCAGGACCAGATGTATCTTTAAAAGGGTCGCCAACAGTATCGCCAACAACAGCAGCTTTGTGAGCTTCGCCGCCTTTTGCTTCACCTTCAACTTCACCTTTTTCTATTGCTTTTTTAGCATTATCCCATGCACCGCCAGAGTTTGCCATAAGTAATGCAAGCAGCACACCAGTTACTGTTGCACCACCAAGCATACCGCCAAGAGCTTCTTTGCCAAGAATAAAGCCTACTATTACAGGCATAGAAGCAGCTAAAACACCGGGCAGTATCATTTCTTTTAATGCTGCACTTGTGGAAATATCAACACATCTTTTCGGGTCTGGTTTAACACCAGCTTTGCCTTCTAAAAGTCCGGGTATTTCTCTAAACTGTCTTCTTATTTCTTCTACCATTTTACCTGCAGCTTTACCAACTGATGTCATAGTTAATGCACCAACTATAAATGGCAAAAGACCGCCTATAAATGTTCCAACCATAACATCAGGGTTAGTTAAGTCTATTTTATCAACTTTTGCTGCAGCTGCATAAGCAGAGAAAAGTGCAAGTGCTGTTAAAGCTGCAGAGCCTATTGCAAAACCTTTACCCATAGCAGCAGTAGTATTGCCAAGAGAGTCAAGATTATCTGTAATTTTACGAACATCTGCACCTAATCCGCTCATTTCTGAAATGCCGCCTGCATTATCTGCAATAGGTCCGTAAGCATCCACTGTCATAGTTACACCAACAGTTGCAAGCATACCAACAGCTGCTATACCTATACCATAAAGACCAGCAAGCTGAAAGCTTGTAATAATTGCTGCACATATTATTAAAATAGGCCAGATAGTAGATTCAAGACCTACTGCAATACCTTGAATAATATTTGTAGCAGGGCCTGTTTTTGATGCTCTTGCAATACGCATCATTGGTGAGCCTGATGTATAAAATTCAGTAATTAAGCCAATAAAAGTTCCTGCTAATGTTCCGCATAATACTGCATAGAATATATTAACTGAAACCTGCAGAATACCTGTTATGCCAAAAAAAGCAAACACAAGGAAAAGACCTGCACCAATAAAGGTAGAATAACGGAGAGCTTTTGCAGGGTCAGAATTTTTTAATATTTTCATAGAAAATACACCGATTAATGAAGCTATTAAACCAAGTGTAGCAAACATAAGCGGAGTAAGCATTAATGCAGAGCGTCCTGCTTCTTCTGATAATGATGGAGCAAGTGTGCTTACTGTTGCTGCTGCAGCTGTTGCTGCTATTGCTATTGTTGCAATAATAGAGCCAACATAAGATTCAAATATATCTGCACCCATACCAGCAATATCTCCAACATTATCGCCAACATTATCAGCAATAACACCGGGGTTTCTAGGGTCATCTTCAGGGATACCAGCTTCTACTTTACCAACTAAGTCTGCACCAACATCAGCAGCTTTTGTGTAAATACCACCACCAACACGAGAAAAAAGTGCAATACTTGATGCACCCATTGCAAAGCCGTTTATATACTGAGCATTTTCAGGCGAGCCAAGCAGTATGAATAATAAGCCAACACCAAAAAGCCCAAAAGATGCAACAGAAAGCCCCATAACAGCACCACCGTTATATGATACTGATAAGGCTTTAGCAAGACCTGAGCTTCTTGCTGCTTCAGATGTGCGGACATTGGCTTTTGTTGCAGCACTCATGCCAAAAAAACCAGCAAGCACAGAGCTTACTGCACCAAAAATAAATGCGGATGCGGTTTTTATACCAAGCCCCGGAGCAAATATCATTAATACAGCAACTATGATAATGAATACTGCCAACACTTTGTATTCTCTGAAAAGAAATGCCATAGCACCTTCATGAATAGAAGCTGCAATATCCTGCATTTCTTTGCTGCCGTCAGGCTGCTTTTTAACTGCCTGATAGATTGTAAATGCAGCAAGAATACCAATTATACCTATTACAGGTATGAAAAGAGTATAGTTTGTAAAATCCATACTGTCCCCCTATATTATAGCCTTTTGTCTGGCTTTAAATTTAAAAAATATATCATTTATTATAAACAGTCATTGCTTTTTGCAGACCATTATTTAATACATCTATTACCGCATCAGCCCCTTTATTTAAAAAATTCTCATAAAGAGCTGTTTCTTCTGGCTTATATTTTCCTAAAACATAGCTTATAACATCTTTTGAATTATCTCTGCCTATACCCATTTTAAGCCTTGGAAAATCCTGAGAACCTAGACACTCAATAATAGATTTAAGCCCGTTATGACCGCCTGCAGAGCCGTTATGCCGCAGTTTTAAAATATTAAATGGGATATTCATTTCATCATGAATAATAAGAATATCCTGATGAATGATTTTATAAAAATTAGCAGCAGCAGCAACAGATTTTCCTGATAAATTCATAAATGTATAAGGTTTTAGCAGAAATAACTTTTCTTTATTATATTTTATTTCAGCAAATGCACCATCATATTTATCACTCCATGAAATATTTAATCTTTCTGCTAATATATCTATAACATCAAAACCAATATTATGGCGTGTATTTTTATATTTATCTCCAGGGTTGCCAAGTCCTGCCACTAATTTTATCATTTACTAATTACCAGTAAAAAGTGAGCTGATACTTTCTTTATTATGTATTCTTTCAATAGATGTTGCAAGTATACCGGCTACTGAAAGAATTTGTAATTTTGTAAAATCTTTAAGCCTTGTATTATCAATAGTATCTGTTATGATAACTTTTTCAATAACACTGCTGCTTATTCTATCTATTGCAGGTCCTGAAAGAATACCATGAGTAGCCATAGCTTTAACACTGACTGCACCATGTTCCATTAAAGCAACAGCTGCTTCTGTAAGAGTGCCGGCAGTATCTATCATATCATCTATTAATATACATTTTTTGCCTGCAATTTCACCAATAACATGCATAACCTTTGCAACATTAGGACCTGAGCGGCGTTTATCAATAATTGCAAGAGGCATTCCAAATTTTTTTGCATAAATTCTGGCACGAGCCACACCACCAGCATCAGGTGATACAATAACAGTATCATCATTACATAAATTATTGTCCTGCATATATTTATAAAATACAGGAAGAGCATAAAGGTTATCAACAGGAATATCAAAAAATCCTTGAATTTGTCCTGCATGTAAATCCATTGTAACAACTCTGTCTACACCTGATGTTGCAATTAAATTTGACACAAGTTTTGCAGTAATAGGCACACGAGGTTCGCTTGCTCTATCCTGCCTGCTGTAACCAAAGTATGGCATAATAGCTGTAATAGTATTTGCAGATGCTCTTTTTAATGCATCTGTCATTACCATAAGCTCCATAAGATTAGAGTCTGATGGTGCATTTGTAGGCTGAACAACAAAAACATCTCTTCCACGAACACTTTCATCGATTTTAACCATTATTTCTCCATCAGAAAATTTTGAAACAGTAGCTGCTCCAAGCCTCATGCCAAGGCGTGAAACAATACTTTCTGCCAGACTCTTGTTAGAGTTGCCTGAAAAAATTAAAAAATCCATTTTAACCTCTTGCAGCGGTCACCGCTTTTTCTATAAAATATGTTTTAAAATTATTTTTTGCTTTGTTGTATGCTTCTTCCTGTGTCTGCTTATCAGGATATACTGCAAAAACAGTAGAGCCTGAGCCACTCATTAATGCAAAGCCTGCTGTTTCTGTATTTAAAAAATAGACAATATCTTCTACCTGTTTATGTATAGAAAACACAGCCTGCTGCATATCGTTTTTCATTATACTTTTTAATTCATTAAAAGTATATTCTTTTTTAATATTGATAGTATTAAGTTTAGTCAGTTCTAAATTTTCACTGTTATAAATTTCTTTTGTAGAAACATAAATATTTGGATTTATTATAATAAAATAAAGCTCTGGCAGTTTTGGAGCAGGTGATAAATCTATCCCCCTGCCTGAAGCAAGCTGAGGAATATTTTTTAAAAAGAATACTGTATCGCTTCCAACCATAGCCATAATTTCAGCCATCTGCTCATAACTTAAAGAAAGGCTGCTTATTTCATTAACTGCTTTTAAATAATATGCTGCATTGGAGCTTCCGCCGCCAAGCCCTGCACCAAATGGAATATTTTTTTCAAGTGTAATATGAAAATTATCATGCAGATTATATTTTTCTTTTAATATATTATGAGTTTTAATAATTATATTGTCTGCATTTTCTGGTATATTTTTATTACTGCATGTTAATGTTGTTATATCTGCCTTTTGAATAGAAAGTGTATCATATATAGAAACAGGGTAAAAAAGAGTATAAATATTATGGTATCCGTCAGGACGCCTGCCTAAAACATATAAAAAAAGGTTTACTTTTGCAGGACAAAGGTATGTATATATTTTATTTTTCATTATTTTGAGCTCCAGCCTGTTTTATTTAAAAATTTAACAGTAACTTTTCCTTCTGGTGCTGTAACAGTAATTGCTTTTAATATGTTGTCATCTTTATCCCATAAATATTCTGATGTAATATTTCCATATATATATTTATAAAGTCTAAATTTGTCATCAGCATATAATTTTGTGCCGTCTTTTTCTGTAAATATATAAGATGAATTACTGAAAGTTATTGTATAGCTGCTGGCATTTGGCACTCTTTGTGGAGTTTTAAAAAAACTTATTATATGAAATATGGATTTATCTGCAATTTTTTTAATATCTTCACTATTCTGGTTACTTCTAGTCTGCACTTCCAGCTTTTTATTTTCATATCTAATAGAAGCAAGGGGATTATTTAATGCACCTAATACATTAATCAATGCATCATCGTTGCATTTTTTATTTAGAAGCACTGAAAATGATATACTCTGCTGTTCTTCAAGGTTCACTACTGCTCTTCCCCTGTAACTGCATAAGTTTGGAGTGTTTTTCACTGTTAATGCTGCTGCATTTTCAAGAGTAAGTGAATTATCAATATGATAATTTGTAAGAGAACAGCCACTGCTTATTGATAAGAGTATGATACAAACTGTTGTAATATAAAAGTTTTTCATAGCAATAAACCTTAAATAAAATTTTTATTTTCCCATAGCTTTTTTTACAGCATCTAAATGGTCATACAGCTCTTTCTCTTCTGGCATATATTTTAATGCTTCACTTATATATTTATATGCTTTTTTATAATCTTTCTTTTTGTAATACACCCAGCCAAGACTGTCAAGATATGCACCGTTTTCAGGCTCTTGTTTTAATGCTTTTTCTATTAAAACAAGTGCTTCATCTAAATTTGAGCCAGTTTCTGCATACATAAACCCTAAAAAGTTTTGGAAAACTGGGTTTTCAGGCTCTATTTCAAGGGCTTTTTTTACAAGTTCTAATGTTTTATCTATATTTTTTTCTTCTTCATATAATGATGCAAGGAATGAAAGCACTTGAGTATTAGTTGGATTTTCTTTTAATGCTTCTTCTAATATAAGTATAGCTGTTTTATTATCTTTATCTATTGAGTAACATTCTGCTTTTAATAGATAATAATCTACATCACGCTCTACTTCATCTATAAGATTAATATATTTAAGGGCATCTTTTGTTCTATCCTGCAGAAGATATACAACTGCAAGGCGTTTTAATGTTTGAGCATAAGCTGGGTTAAGGTTTAATGCACCAAGATACATTTTTTCTGCTTTATCATAATTTTTAGTATATTCATAAAACTTGCCTGCTATGTAATAGTTAATTGTTTCATCTGGTGCAAGAGTGGTAAGCTCTTCAAAAACCTGTCCTGCTTCTTCATATCTGCCTGATTTATTAAGCACATCTCCAAGCTGCATAAGAATAATAGCTTTTGATTTGCCATATAATTTTTCTGCCAGCCTTTTATATACATCAATAGCTTTATCAAAATTGCCGCTTTCTGTATATATTTTACCAATATTCTGCTCAATAACAGCACTTATATTTTCATTATTAATACTAACTTCTTCTAAAAGTTTTATAGCTTTTGCTTCGTTATTCTGCATAAGATAAATTTCTGCAAGCATAAGTTTTGCTGTGCTGTTATTATCTATTTTTATGGACTTTTCTAAATCTTTAATGGCTTGTTTTTTTTTATTTTGAGAAGAATAAATATCGGCTCTTACAATATAGTATTGTGAGTTTTCAGGGTCTTTTTTTATTAATTCATCTGTAATTTCTAAAGCACGCTTGTATTTTTTTAATTCTGATGCGAGCAATGCAGTATTTAAGGCATAGTCTGGGTTTTCTGCTATACTGCCAGCAATTTTCAGGCAGTTTTCCATATATTCATAAGCTGCCTGTGTGTTGTTTTTATATGTTTTATATATTGATGCTGTTAAATGAAGATATTTTGCTTCTTTTGGAAAGTTATGCACTGCTTGTTTTGCAGTTTCAAGACTGTCATCTATAAGCCCTGCATTTAACTGATTTTCTATAAGAAAATCATAAATATACATAGATTTTTCATTTTTCAATATATTTTTTAAAACTTCTGCTGCTTCTTTATAGTTTCCATTTAAACTTAACTGTTTTGCTTGAATAAAAAGGCTTGTGTTAGACTGCTGTGCATATGCAGGGAATATGTATATAAATAAAGACAAAATCATAAAAAAAGATAATAAATTCTTTTTCATTAACTACTCCATTGTAATTTAATTAATCTATTTTAAACTACTATTATAATAAAGACAATATTTATTTTTTACTTAATAATATGCAGCATATTTCTTGTTAGTTAAGAGCATTCTAGAATTTACAGTAATTCTTTTATTGAACTTTGCCAAGTTTTATAATAACATATCGTTTGAATTTATATTTAAATGAGGATAGTATGGGTTTATTTGATTTTTTCAAAAAAGATAAACAAAGTGAAGATAATCTTAAAAAAGGTATGAAAAAAACTTCCGGAAAATTCCGTGATGGTCTTTCGTCAATATTTTTAGGCAGAAAAACTATTGATGATGATTTATTAGAAGAGTTAGAGGAGTTTTTGATTACAGCAGATATTGGTCCACAGGCTGCTGATATGATTATAGAAAAAGTCCGAAATGACTATACTCGCGGCACATTAAAAGATTCTGAGCGTATTCTTGATGCTTTAAAGCATACATTAACAGAGCTGTTAAAAGATACAGAAGATTTCAAAGAAGATATGTCTAAAAAGCCTTATGTTGTGCTTGTATCTGGTGTAAATGGTGCAGGTAAAACAACAAGTATTGCAAAAATTGCTAATATGTATAAAAAAGCAGGCAAATCAGTAATGCTTGCAGCAGGCGATACTTTCAGGGCAGCAGCAGCAGACCAGCTTGCAGTGTGGGGGCAAAGGCTTGATATTCCTGTCATAAGACAGCCAGATGGCAGTGACCCTGCTGCTGTTATTCATGACGGCATAATGAGTACAAAGGCAAAAAATATAGATGTATTAATTGCTGATACTGCTGGCAGACTTCATACAAAACATAATCTTATGCAGGAGCTTATAAAAATATATAAAGTGGCAGAAAAAGCTCTTGGATATCCTGTGCAGGAAAGTTTAATAGTTCTTGATGCTACAAGTGGACAGAATGCTCTGCTTCAAGCAAAAATGTTTAAAGATGCAGTAAATGTCAATGGTGTTGTGCTTACAAAACTTGATGGCACTGCAAAAGGCGGTGTTGCTGTGAGAGTAGTAAGCGAATTAAAACTTCCTGTTCGTTATATAGGTTTTGGGGAAGGTATAGATGATTTACGCCCCTTTGATGCAGAAAGATTTGTGGAGGCTATGTTTAATGATGAAAAATAAAATATTAGCTGCAGTAATGAAAAAATTATATTTGTTATGTGTTATTATATGTTTGCTGCCAGCATGCAAAAAAAGTGAAGAGTTTAATATTGATAATATTAAGGCTCCAAAAGATTATGTGCTTTTTGAAAAAGCTGATAATAAACTTGATGTTGAAAATGCTGGAACAAATAAATATAATAAAGAAACTTCTTATGCTTTTTTGCTGGATGTTTCAAAAGAAAATGACTATGAGAAATATTTTCCTAAAAAATATGTTATTGGTGAAGAAAATAATTATAATTTAGATAATGATGCGGCAAAAAAACTTGATGAATTTTTAAATAATGGAGTATCTATAAATGATGCATATAATATCATATCGTATGTATATATAAATAAAGAATTTTTGACAGAAACAGCAAACTTTGGAAAATACTGTTTTCCTGAAGGTTCCTTTGAGCAGGATAAGATTTATAAAAATGATATTAGAAACAAATGTTATGCAGATTTTGAAAAAGGCACAAGGTTTTACAATAAAGTAAATTTATCCCTTTTGAAAGCAAGGAATATGCTTTTATATGCTCTTGATAATGATTTAAAAGAAGAAAGTGATAAAATAAAAGCTGATGCACATTTAATGATTGCTGTTTCTTATATTGCTTCAGATGAGTTATACAGATTAGAAAAAATTAAAGAGCATGCAGCTCTTTGGAAAGAACTGGGCGGAATAAGTGTAAATATATTTGATGATGATATTAATAAAAAAATGACATCTTTGCTGACTTATACTGCATATAATGAAAATACAGGTGTTGTGGAGATATTAAGAGATAGTGCTGAAAAAGGTTTTATGGATTTAGTTTTATCAAAAGGCGGCATATATAACTATTTAAATGATGATGATTATATTCCTGTTACTGTAATGAAAAGAGGGGATAAATATGCTTTAAATCCGTTTTTTATTGAATATGAAAATACTGGCATTGATACATATATGGCAGATATTGTGGAGCCTTTGCATAAAATAAATAATAACCATTATGATTTACAAAAGAAATATGATGTGCTTTATGATAATCCTGTATATATTTTAGCATTAAATGGAGCAGTATATACTGTTGAAATTAATAACGGCATGCCTTTAAAAGCAGAGTTCAGAAATCCTGCTTATTTCCGCACAGGTTATTTAAACAGAGAAAAAAACAATCTTCCTAAAATATCAAGCGAATATGAATATGGTTATATTCAAAAAGATTATATAAAATATGATAATAATGGAAAAGCTGCAACAGTATGGAATGGCGATATAAGAGAGCAGCAGCCAGATAAAAGCAGATTATTCAAGTTTCGTGGTGTTGTGGACTGTTTAAATGATACAGAAACAGGCACTGCTGAAATCTGCGGTAATAGAGAAAGTATGATTATGGCTAAATATCTGTATAAATTAAAATGCGACGGTAAAAAAGACTGTTTTATTAAAAGCAGTGATATAAATGGCAGATATATGAATAAAAATGTGTCTGAAAATACCGAAAATACCGATTTTGATGATGAACCAATTAATCTTTATATAGATAAAGACTTGTTAAATAAATATGAGTTAAATGAATATGATGAATATATTGACGGGCTTAATTATTCCCGTTTTTTATCAAGATATGATGATATTTCAGATAATGATTTTCTTTTAAGAGAAGATTATACAAAAGATGATATTATTGGTTTGATAGCAGACACATTAGTTGGATCATTACGAGTGCAGCACAGAGAAAATTGGTATAATATATTTTATTTAGGATATAAATATGATGATAGCAAAAGCACACAGCTTTCCTGCTCTGACGAACTTTTAAAAGGCAGTATTCACAAGACAAAAGATATGGAAATAAGCAGAACGCGTGGTCTCTCATTTCGAAACAGGAAAATGCTGAAAGCTGCTAATTTTCTAAGAGACAATATGGAAAATAATAAGGATAGATTTTATTATATACTTTCTCTTTATCTATTGAACGGGCTGCATAATATAGATGAACTTCAAGACAAAATCAATTATTTATTAATTGAAAATAATGTTACAAAAGATGATATTGTATCTTATTTATCTAATATTCACATTTATTATGCTGATGATATTGCAAATCTTATAACTGTTATACCTGATTTAGATGCTTATGACCCCGTTATGTCTTTTAATAAGCTTAAAGATATGGGACTTTTGCCTTATGCTGCATTTAATAAGGGGTATTTTGATATATATAATGATGATTTTTATGAAATGGTGCAGATTGAGAAGTTTAATGAATTTTCTATTCTTACTATTTTAGAAAGCAAAGTGCTTGATGATAAATACAGCTATCTATACCCAAGATATTATAAATTAGATATGGAAGAACAGGGTGACAGTAATTCTTACAGACCACAGCACTGCACAGATAATGTATATAATGGTCATTTATATATTTTCCCATTTAATAATAAGACTTATATAGTAAATACAACAGAAACTGAAAATAAAATAACTAAAATGGAAATCCGTTCCCCTTATTTTTTCAATACAGAATATGAAAAAAATTATTCTATAAATGCAATTACAGGAAAAGATACAGAAGATATTAAAAAACAAAAATTACTGCACGGTGTTTCAAATATGGGAACATTTTCATATATAGATAATATTGTATATCAAAAAGAATATGATAGAGAGCCGCAGTCTCCGCTTGGCGATGTGGATAAAGCAAAGGAAAGACGGGGGGATAAAATTTTGCCTGAGCAGGTAAAAGAACGGTTTAATATTTCCAAATTTGATAAAAAAGATATTATGAAAGCTGTAAATGAATATATTGATTATTTACAGGAATTTTCTTCGCAAACACTTATTAAAAACGAGCTTTATTTTTATGACATATCTGCAAAAAAAGATAATCCAGTAATCATTGCAGCAGCTTATTTTTATGATAAAAAAAATGATATAACCTATAACGACGGTGTTGGCATAAAAAAGGAAATACTTTTTATAGTTAATAATAAAAATCTTAAAATACTTGATAAAGAGGCAGCAAAAGAGATAGATAAAATTATATCAGATGATAAATATTATAAATCATTAATATCTAATAATGGAGATACTGCTTTTATAGGCTTTATCAGGTCAGATAACAATATACTTGCAGTAAGTATTATTGATAATAAAGTTGGCTATGGCTTTTTCCCTGCATACTATTATAAAAGCGAAAAAGTTATTATAGATAAAGTTGAAGAAATATCTAATATGATACTTCCTGTTTTAAGAGAAGAAGCAAAAATTAATTGTAATGACGGCTGGTATCAAGAAATGCTGATATGCACAAACAGACCTTTGCTTACAGCAAAAGCATATATTGAAAAACTTTATAAAATAAAATCAGAAAATGCATCTAAATATTTTTATCCTAATGATGTTGTAGAAAACTATGAAATGATTTATAAAGATTTTCAGTCTCTTAATTCCTGTGCAGATAATATGCAGGATAAATGTATGGAAAGTATATTATCTTATGCAGATATTTTCAGCAGGTAAGATATGAAAATAATAGTAAAGCAAATAGATAATATAAACAGTGAGTTATTTAATATATATGACGATAAAAATATTCTGCCTGCTGCTTTATCTATAAAAGGTCTGCATTATCAAATAAGCGGCTTTCAAAATAATGCAGATGAATATATTTATTATGGGGAATATTCTGCAATACAAGCCATAAATTTATTGGTAAGTTTTATAAATAATATTTCATTTAAAACACTTATGAAAGTCTATGAAATATGTCAGAAATTAAATGCAGATATTAATAAAATAAATATATTTCAAGAAAAAAATATAAAGGGCAGGAAAAGTTTTGAAACACTTGAAAAAGCATTAGGTCTGCCTGAAAATTTAATAGATTTTATTGATAAAAAAGATATACCTCTAAAAACCGTTTCTTTAATAATAAATCTGCAGGCAAATGTTATTAATTTTATTGCAGAGCATATTAAATATAATGATTTTTCTATGCAGGGTTTCCGTAAATATGTTGAAAAAGTATGTGATTTTAAAGATATTATCCCAGAAAAATACAGAAATGATTTTATTTTTCCAGATACAAGAAGTAAAAGCCATATAGAAATAGACGAAAAGTATGCAGAATTAATTAATAATTTTAAAAATATAAAAATAAATAATTTAGACAGCTTTGAAACACCAAAATTAAATATTTATTTTGATATTAATAATATAAAAGATTATGAAAATATGCTGAATATTTTAGAAAAGAATAAATTAAATATTCAATTATTTTATGAATTGTTAGAAAAATATGGATTAAAATAGTTTATTTCATAAAAAAGGGATGCATTAAAATATATGATATATGTAGAAAAATCAGCTCAAAATACCAGCCTTGCGGAGCTTGCTGCAAAAGAGCATAATATAGAAGTAATAGATGACGGGTTTGATATAGAAGATAAAAAAAGCAATATAGTAATATCATGCCATACAGATAATTTTGTTCATCGCTGCCCTGCAACAAATATATACAGGTGCTGTAATTATCATGTGGTAGATATTATGCAGGGCTGTCCTTTTGACTGTGCTTACTGTATTTTACAGCTGTATCTTCCACACAAGCATATAAGAGTTGCAGGAAATACAGATAATGTGCTGCAAGATATAAAATCCGCAGTAAAAGAGCAGAAACGGCGTATTGGAAGCGGTGAATTAAGCGATAGTCTTGCAATGGATAAAACTATCCCGCTTTCAAAAATAATAGTGCCATTTGTTAATAATTTAGATAATATTTTATTTGAATTTAAAACTAAATCAGATGTTATTGATAACCTGCTTAACCTAAATCCGAAAAATGTAATGGTATCATGGAGCTTAAACCCTGCTTCTATTATAGATACAGAAGAACCATACACTGCTGCTCTTGAAAGGCGGTTAAAAGCAGCAGAAACTGTATCTGATTATGGATATAAAGTAGGATTTCATTTTGACCCATTAATTATGTCAGATAATTTTGAAAAAATATATGGTGAATTAATAGAGGACTTAACATCAAGAATAAAAGAAGAAAGCGTAGAATATATAAGCATATCTACATTTAGATGTCCTTATGAGCTTATGAATATTATAAGGCAGAGAAAAAATCCATCTATTTTAACAAAAGGTGATTTTATAAAAGGAATAGACGGTAAAACAAGATATTTTAAGGCTGAAAGAATAAAAATGATACACTTTGTTACAAAAAAACTTAAAAAATATTGGAATAAGCCATTTATATATTACTGTATGGAGCACAGCAGTATATGGGAAAAGATATTAAATTATGACCCGGGAGAGCGGGAAGAATTTGAAAAATATTTTCTACAGATATAATCAGTATATATGCTTAAAAATATAAAATAGTCCTTGAAAAAAAAATCAAAATCAAGCAAAATACAGCATTATGAAATTTAATAAATTATACCTTCACGGTTTCAAATCATTTGTAGATAAAACAACAGTAGATTTTCCTGATGGAATAACTGCTATTGTAGGTCCTAATGGCAGTGGAAAAAGTAATATAATGGATGCTGTCCGCTGGGTATTTGGTGAGCAGAATGCAAAAGAGCTTCGTGGTGCTGAAATGGAAGATATTGTATTTAACGGCTCACAAAAAAGAAAACCTGCTGGTTTTGCAGAAGTAGGTCTTACTTTATCAGAAATTGATGAGGCAGTTGCTGCAAAATACGGCACATTTTCAGAAATAACAATTACCCGCAAATTTTATAAAACTGGTGAAAGAGAATATTATATAAATAACAGGAAATGCCGCCTAAAAGATATTAAAGATATATTTATGGATACAGGGCTTGGTGCTAGAAGTATATCTATTATTGAGCAGGGCAAAGTTGATAAGATAATTAATGCAAGCCCTGAAGAACTGCGTTTTTTTCTAGAAGAAACTGCGGGTGTTACAAAATTTAAAGATAAGAAAAAAGAAGCAGAAAGAAGACTGCAGCAGACAAGGGATAATCTTGACAGAGTAACAGATATTATTGAAGAAATTGTTACACAGATGCAGTCATTATCATCTCAGGTGGAGCAGCTGAAAATTTATGAAGAGCTGCAAAGCAATTTCAAAAGGCTTGAACAGTCATATCTTTGCACATCTTACTACATAAAAGCAGAAGACAGCAGTAAGTTAAAATCTTTTTTAATTGAGAAAAAGCAGAATTTAGAAAATATGCTTGCAAAATATGCAGAACTTGTCCGCATAGAAAATGTAGCAAATAATGACTATAACACTAGACAGGAAGAATATGAGCATTTGCAGGAAAAAAGAGTGCAGACTGCTACAAAAAAAGCAAATACAGAAGGCGATATTAAAGCTCTTGAAACTAAAATTGCATCAAGTGATGATATAAAAGCAAGTTTACAGGCAAGCATTAAACAGGAAAGTGCAAGATATGAAGAAATGGCAGAAAGTATAGAAAGCCTTGAAGATGAGCTTGATACTGCAAGTGATGCTTTAGAGTTTGTAGGAGATAAACTTGCAGAACTGTCTGATATTATTGATGATTTAATAAGCCAGAAAGAAGATATAGAAGATGAATTTCAGGAAACAGATACTGCTTATATAGAATATACTGGCACTGTTACAAATAAGCGGAATGAGCTTATAAGGGTAGAAGCAGGTTATGAGCATATAAAGCAGGATATAGAAAGGCTTAAAAAAGAGCAGCAGTCTATAAATGATGCTTTTAATGAAGCTGCTTATAAAAAAGATAGTTTTTATCAGGAAATGGATAACTTAAAGTTTAAAATGATGCAGAATGAAGAAAACTTAAATACTGCAAAAGAAAATACTGAAAATTTAAAAGAACAGAAAGAAAAAGAAAAAGCAAAAAACAGAGAATTAAAAGCAGAAATAAAAAGCTGTGAAAATAATATAGCATTTTTTAATAAACAGCTTGAGGCTGCTACTTCTTTTAATGATGATACTGCAGTATTAAAGCCATATATTGCAGGGCTTTTAATTGATTTTTTATTGGATATGGAATACACAAAACTTATAGATATTGGTGATGTGATAGTATTTAATGATGAACGAAAAGATGAGCTTTTTGAAAAAATATCTACACTTAATTCTTCTGTAAAATTTGTTTTTAAAAGTGATATAGAAAATATAAGCAGTAATCTTAAAAATATGCAGGTAAATGAAGTTTATAAAAATATTTATCTTGTTAATAATATTTATAGAAAAGCAGGGGAAGAAGATAAAGGGTTTCAGATTATATCTTTAAAAGAAAGTATACTAGATGCAGAAAGAGAAATAGACAGGCTTGGTGCAGATATTTATGAAACAGAAAAAATTATTGGCTATATAGATAATCATTTAGAAGAACAGATAAATATTTTAAATGATATGCAGGCAGTATATAATAATTCAAGAGATGCTTTTCTTAAAAAAGAAGCAGAATATACTGGTGTTTTGCAGGAATATGAAAGGCTTGAAAAAAGAAAAAGCACTCTTGCAAAGGAAATAGAGCTTTCAGACATTACTTTATCAGAAAATATTAAAAAGATAGGAAATTTGAAAGATAATATTAATATTGCAAGCCAAAAGCAGGCAGAGTTAGAAGAAAAACGCTCATGTCTTGAAGAAAAGCTGGAGCTGATAAAAGATAACTTAGATGAAAAAAGACAGGAACATACAGAAATAAAAATACAGTATGCTCAGAAAGAAGAAAAGACAAATTCTCTTAAAAGAGAGCTTAAAAGTAAAAGAAGCATCAGGGAAGAAGTAAAAAATAATATAGAAAAACTTGAAGAAAGATTGCATCATCTTTTAAATATAGATGAAATAAAATGGAATGAAGAACTGGAGCTTTTGAAAGAAAAACTTGATAATTTATCAAAAGATGTTCTGTCATTAGAAGATGAAGTGCGAAATGCTTCCCTAATGCTTGATGAAATGCGTCAAAATATAGAAGATATTAGAAACAAAGCAGAAAATATTAATGCAGAAATCAAAACTGGTGATGATGAAATCCGTAAATATGAGCTTGATTTAGCAGGTATTACTTCTGTTTTAGAAGCAAGTGCAGCACAGTATATGGAAAAATATGGATTAGAAATATCCCATGATTATTTAACTTATGCAGATATGGAAAGAGAGCCCAGAAAAATAAAAGAAGCAATGAATAAAATAGAAAGCCGTTTAGATGATTTAGGACCTATTAACTTAAATGCTTTAAATGATTACAGAGATGCAGAAGAAAGATATAAATTTTTAACAGACCAAAGAAATGATTTAGAAGGCTCTATTGATGATATAAACTCATTCATTCATGAAACAGATGAAGCAACAGTCAGAATGTTTGAAGAAACATTTAACTCTGTTAAAGATAAATTTGTAGAAGTATTTCATATATTATTTGGCAACGGGGAGGCGGAGCTTAAATTAACTGACCCTGATAATATGCTTATAAGTGGTGTGGAAATATATATCCAGCCTCCGGGCAAAAGATTACAGCACATGGGACTTTTATCAGGCGGAGAAAAAGCTCTTACTGCAATGACACTCTTATTTGCATTATTTTTACAAAGACCTACTCCATTCTGCTTTCTTGACGAAGTAGACGCACCGCTTGATGATGCGAATGTTGAAAGGTATGTTGGTATGGTAAAAGCACTCTCTGATAAAACTCAGTTTATACTTATTACTCATAACCATAATACTATGAGTATAGCAGACTCTATATATGGTGTTGCTATGCAGGAATATGGTGTATCTACAATACTGTCTGTTACATTAGAGCAGATGGCAAGAGCAGGCAGGTAGTTAATGTCAAATACAGTATATATTATTAGTATATTTATTTCTGGTATGGTATTTGGTGCATTATTTGTATGGTTTATCACAAGACTAATATCTAAACGCAGTGATGAAAAGTTTAATGCAGCTCTTGATGAAGCAACTGCTCTTTTAAAAAGCAATTTTGCAGAAATCTCACTTGATACTTTATCAAAAACTACGGATATGCTTTCTGGCAGGCTCCAAAGTGAGTGTGAAATATCAGCAAAAGAAATAAGCGGTCAGAAAGAGATTATAGAAAAACGCATAGAAACATTAAACAGTGAGCTTTTGAAATTAACAGGTCTTATTAATACTATGGAAAATGCAAGAAATATGCAGATGGGTGAATTAAAAAGCATTATAGATGACAGCCGTGCTAAAACAAGAGAGCTTTTCCATGTTACAAGCGGTTTAAAAGAAACACTTTCATCAAAGCAGTGCAGGGGTCAGTGGGCAGAGCGTATGGCAGATGATGTATTAAGCTATGCTGGACTTAAAGAAGGCATAAACTATACCCGCCAGCAGAAAAGTGAAGCTACAGGAAAAAGACCTGATTTTACATTTTTACTTCCTAACGGCACAACTTTAAATATGGATGTAAAATTTCCTTATGAAAATTATAAAAGATATATAGAAGCTCCAGAAAATGAAAAAGCACTTTATGTAAAAGAGTTTATAAAAGATGTAAAAAACCATATAAAAGCAATTTCTGGCAGAGAATATATTGATACAGAAAACGGCACTGTAAACTGTGCCATAATGTTTATTCCTAATGAAAAAATATATTCATTTATTTTTGAAACAGCACCAGAACTTTTAGATATGGCATCAAAAGAAGGTATTATGATATGCTCTCCTGTTACAACAATATCAGTTTTGGCAGTTATCAGACAGGCAGCAGAAAATTTTGCTGTGGAAAAGCGGGCAAAAGAATTAATGCAGGCAATGAGTGCTTTTCGTAAAGAATGGGTAAAATATTCAGACGGCTTTATAAAACTTGGTGATTTAATAGGCAAAGTATCTTCAGAATATGACAGTTTAAGGACTACAAGAAATAATAAATTAGAATCTTCAATGAATAAGCTGGAGGCTTTAAAAAGTGATGAAATTGAATAAATCTGCCACATTGACATAGTTTTTTTGTGGTAAGCAGCCAGATAGATAGTTTTTGGATTTATAAAAATTTTATGTATTAGTCATTTTGAGCCTGATTTTACAGGCGAAAAATCTAGATTAAATATATTACAGCAGCATATAATATATTTCAATTATCTTATCTTTTAAATACCAAACTTACATTTTCCATAAAAAATAAATTTATTTAGTGGTTTAGTCTAAAATTTTTGTATAAGTTTAAAAAAATAGTGGTGTATCATTTTCTATATTGCTTGATTATTCAGTAATAATATTTTATAATTCATACATAATTTGTATGGAGTATATTATGAAAAATATTGTGCCTGCTATGCGGGAGTTTTTTAAAAGTGGCGAGACATTAAGCATAAAATATAGATTAGAACAGCTGAAAGCATTGAAAAAAACACTGCTTAAATATGATGAAGCACTTTTACAGGCTTTGCATGATGATTTAAATAAATCTTCCTTTGATTCCATTATAACAGAAACTGGTATTGTTATGGAAGAACTTAACTATTATATAAAACACCTTAAAAAAATTGCTAAACCTAAAAAAATAAAAGTTCCACTAACGCTTCAGCCTGCAAAAAGCAGTATCCACTATGAGCCTTATGGTGTAGTTTTAATTATTTCTCCGTGGAATTATCCTGTGCAGCTTACATTATCCCCTTTAATAGCAGCAATTGCAGCAGGCAACTGTGCATTAGTTAAACTTTCAGAATTTTCTGAAAATACATCTTTAATACTTTCTCAGATAATAAATGAAACATTTTCAAGAGAGTATGTAAGAGCAGTAAGGGGAGATGCAGTTGCAGGAGCTGCTTTGCTTTTAGAAAGGTTTGACTATATATTTTTTACAGGAAACCAAAATGTTGGTAAAATAGTAATGAAATCAGCAAGCAGTAATTTAACCCCTGTTACATTAGAGTTAGGTGGCAAAAGTCCATGTATTGTTGATTTATGTGCAGATATAAAAGATACAGCTAAAAAAATAATATGGGGTAAGGTATTAAATGCTGGTCAGACTTGTGTTGCTCCAGACTATATTCTCTGCCATTCAAGAATAAAAAATGAATTAATAGGAGCAATGACAGCAGAAAGTTCTATGATTTTTGGTGCTCATTCATCAAAGCATGAAGAATTTCCTAAAATTATATCAAAAAAGCATTTTGAAAGGGCAGCCCGTCTTATAGACAGCTCAAAAGTTGTGTTTGGCGGTGTAATTGACCCGCAGAAATTAAAAATTGATTTAACTATTATGGATAATGTAACATACAGCGATAAAGTAATGCAGGAAGAAATATTTGCACCTATCCTGCCCGTAATAGAATACACTAATATTAATGATGTGATAGACCAGTTAAAATCTCTTGAAAAACCACTTGCACTTTATATTTTTACAAAAGATAAGACAGTTGAAAATAAAATAATCAGTAATATTTCTTTTGGCGGTGGTGCAGTAAATGATGTTGTAATGCATATTGCTAACAGCTATGCACCTTTTGGCGGAGTAGGAGCCAGCGGTATAGGTGCATATCATGGAAAATACAGCTTTGAAACATTTTCTCACCAAAAGCATATATATAAAAAATATTCTTTTTTTGATAATAAGTTACGGTTTTTTCCAAAAGGAAATAAAGAAAAATTAGTAAGATTTTGGTATTACAGATAAATTCTACTTTTCAATATATAAAAACTTATGTAATATTACTTTGACAAAAAATATAAAAGGACAGGTTATGGATACAAAAGAAATTAATCATATTGCCAAACTTGCCCGCTTAAAATTTTATGAAAGCGGTGTAGACAGTATGGCAAAAGACTTAAATGACATTTTAAAGTGGATGGATATTTTACAAAGTGCAGATACATCTTCTGTTAATGGTATAGAAGAAGCGGCACCATTAAGGCAGAGAGAAGATAAAGTTACTACTGGCAATTTGTCAGAAAAACTTATGAAAAATGCTTATGAGCCATACGAGCATTTTTTTACTGTTCCTAAGGTGGTGGAATAATGGCAGATATAACATCATTATCAATAGCAGAACTTTCAAAAGGGTTGAATAATAAAGAGTTTTCTTCAACAGAAGTTACAAAAGCATATATAGAAAAAATGGAAAATGGAAGAAAGTATAATGCTTTTATTACTGAAACGGCAGAATATGCTTTAAGACAGGCAGCAGAAAGCGATAAAAGAATATCTGGTGGCAAAAGACTTTCAGATTTAGATGGCGTGCCGCTTGGTATAAAAGACTTATTCTGCACAGAAAATATTAGAACTACTGCTGCAAGCAGAATATTAGAAAATTTTGTTCCCCCTTATGAATCAACAGTTACATCAAAACTTTTAAAAGCAGGCAGTGTTTTTATTGGTAAAACTAATCTTGATGAGTTTGCTATGGGTGGAGCTAACTTAACAAGTTATTTTGGTCAGGCAGTAAACCCTGTGAAAAGACTTGATGGAGCAGAAGTTGTAACAGGTGGCTCATCAGGCGGCTCAGCTGCTGCAGTTGCTGCTGGTATGTGTGCAGGAGCAACAGGAACAGATACAGGCGGCTCTATTCGTCAGCCTGCTGCATTTTGCGGTATTGTGGGTATTAAGCCAACATATGGCAGATGTTCCCGTTATGGAATAATTGCTTATGCTTCATCACTTGATCAGGCAGGACCTATGACTAAAACTGTAGAAGATGCAGCAATAATGCTTGAACAAATGGCAGGGTTTGATGAATTTGATTCAACAAGTGCAAATATTGCAGTGCCAGATTTTAAAGCCACACTGAAAAATGGTGTTAAAGGCTTAAAAATAGGTATGCCGAAAGAATTTTTAAATAATGACTTAAATGCAGAAATTGCTGCCACATGGCAGGAAGGAAAAGAAATATTAGAAAAAGCAGGGGCAGAAGTAAAAGAAATATCACTTCCTAATATGAAATATGCTCTTGCTGCATATTATATTATTGCACCAGCTGAGGCTTCGTCTAATCTGGCAAGATATGATGGTGTCCGCTTTGGTTTAAGAGTTGAAGGCTCATCTCTTGATGAAATGTATGAAAATACAAGAAGTGCAGGGTTTGGTGCAGAAGTGAAAAGGCGTATTATGATAGGCACTTATGTTTTATCAGCAGGATATTATGATGCATATTATTTAAAAGCATTAAATGTCCGCAAACTTATTAGACAGGATTATATTAATGCATTTAAAGATGTAGATGCGATTTTAACACCTGTTGCACCTACAACTGCTTTTACAATAGAAGAGAGTAAAACATTTGACCCAGTAACAAACTATCTGCAGGATGCTTTTACAGTGCCAGTAAACTTAGCAAAACTTCCTGCAATATCAGTGCCTTTAAAAACATCAGAAAACGGACTGCCTATCGGTTTACAGCTTATTGGTAAAGACTTTGATGAAGAAACTCTTTTTAAAGGTGCTTATGTGCTGGAACAAAATAATAGTTGGAGCAGAAAATAATGAGTTACATAATAAAAGGAAGAACATGCGACTATGAAGTTGTAATAGGTCTTGAAGTTCACTGTCAGGTTATATCAAATGCAAAACTTTTTTCTGGTGCTTCTGCTGCAAGCGGTGGAACACCTAATGATAATGTGGCATTTATTGATGCGGGGTTTCCCGGAATGCTGCCTGTTGTAAATAAATTTTGTGTAGAGCAGGCAGTAAAAACAGGGCTTGGATTAAATGCAGTGATTAATAAAGAATCAGTTTTTGCAAGAAAAAACTATTTTTATGCAGATTTGCCACAGGGTTATCAAATAAGCCAGTTTGATAAACCAATAGTTGGCAACGGCAGTCTTGAAATAGAGCTTGAAGACGGCTCTACTAAAACAATAGGTATTGAAAGGCTGCATTTAGAGCAGGATGCTGGTAAATCAATACACGATATGCTTTCAGGCAAAAGCTGTATAGATTTAAACCGCTCTGGTGTTGCATTGATGGAGATAGTTTCTAAACCAGATATGAGTTCACCTTATGAAGCAGGTGCTTATCTTACAAAATTAAGAAGTATTGTCCGTTATCTTGAAACATGTGATGGCAATATGAATGAAGGTTCTATGAGATGCGATGCCAATGTATCTGTTAGACCTGCTGGCTCTACTGAGCTTAGAACAAGATGCGAAATAAAAAATGTAAACTCTATCCGCTATCTTATGCAGGCTATTGAATATGAAGCAAACCGCCATGTAGATGCTTATGACAATGGAGAAGAAATATATCAGGAAACAAGGCTTTTTAATGCACATAAAAAAGAAACAAGAAGTATGAGGGGTAAAGAAAATGCTAATGATTACAGGTATTTTCCAGACCCTGATTTAGCTTTTCCTTTAATAGTTAGTGATGAACTTCTTGAAGCAGTAAAAAGCAGTATGCCTGAAATGCCTGATGAAAAATCAAAACGATTTATGGCAGAATATAAATTAAGTGAAGATGATGCTAAAAGGCTTGTTGCAGAAAAATCTGTTGCAGAATATTTTGAAGAAGCAGTTAGAGAAAAAGGCAGTGATGCAAAGAAAGCTGCATCATTAATCCTTGTAGAGCTTGCAGCCATTATGGGTGAAAAACAGGTTGATAATATTAGAGATTTAAAAACTACTGCTTCCCGATTAGGCAGAATTACAGCATTAGTTGAAGATGGCACAATAGGTTTAAGGATAGCAAAAGAGCTTTTGCCTATGATTGAAGAAACTGATAAAGAGCCTGAAGCTATTATTGATGAAAAAGGTTTAAAACAGGTATCAGATACAAAAGAAATAGAAAAAATTATTGATAAAATTATTGCTGATAACCCTAAAAATGTGGAAGACTATAAAGCTGGTAAAGAAAAACTTTTTGGTTTTTTTGTTGGTCAGGCAATGAAAGCTACACAGGGTAAAGCAAACCCCGGAATTATTAATAATATACTAAAAGAAAAGTTAAAATAAAACTGTGTTGATAAATATATCATACATTATAAAATCACTTTTCTTAAACAGTGTAAATTAAGTAGTGTTTTTGCATTATAATTTAATATATTAAACCAAACTTTTATTATAAGTTTGGTTTAATTTTTTATACTTTTGGCAGTATGCAGTCTCAATGAACTGCAGTAATTATTTACTGTTTAGTGCATCCAGTGATTATTAGATAAGGCTTTTAATTTAGTCCAAAAAATTTTGTCATATAAGTCATTTTGAGCCTG
>ERZ777305.268-NODE-268-length-87575-cov-48.688643_pt1 | contig 87575 bp, 74 predicted proteins | sample MGYA00374965_ERZ777305 | MGnify/ENA primary metagenome ERZ777305 (study PRJEB29328, sample SAMD00013331) | mouse gut metagenome | study: EMG produced TPA metagenomics assembly of the Metagenome analysis of fecal microbiota from mouse which was promoted...
CCGTCTGAAAAATTTCGGCCCTGTCATTAACAAGCATTATTAAACAACCTCTTATGTTTTTGCTGCAAAGTAAATCATTTTATCCTTAGCAATTGGGTATTTACAAGCCCAAATCCCACAAACTCCAAGAAAAACTTTGTGTAATGGTTGAAACACATCAAACAAATTATTAACTTTGCTGTCTGAAACGGCAGATTACTTGCCGTACGAACGTCATAAATGCAAGATAGCAATGGGAAATGAAACATCTGAAAGGATTCAGACGTCAATATTGAACGCGCTTGAGAAAAAAGCGCTTATATGGCTTGCTGAAAGGCAGCCTGCGTGGGTAACATCCGATTTTCTTACATATGTGGGAGTGGCCGGAGCGGTATTGTTTGCCGTGTTCTGCTATTTGGCCAACACCGACCTTTTCTACATGTGGCTTGCGCCGCTCGGTCTGGTGATAAACTGGTATGGCGACAGTCTTGACGGCACATTGGCGCGTGTCCGGAAACTTCAGCGTCCTGTGTACGGATTTTTCATAGACCATTCTCTTGACGCACTCACTACCTGTGTGATTTGTGCTGGCATAGGCCTTTCTCCGATGATGCACATGGACGTCGCTCTCGTATTCCTTGCAGGGTATCTGTGCATGTCTATTTACACTTATCTTTCTACAATAGTGATGAGCGAGTTCCGTCTTACCTACGGCAAACTCGGCCCTACTGAGGTGCGTCTGATTATAATAGCGGTGTGCATCCTTTACATCTATAATCCGTGGAAGGGCGTGCACTTTGATGCGTTCGACAGAGCGTGGAGCGTTTTCGACATAATAGGTGCTGTCGTGGGTGCGGTCTTATTTTTGATTTACATATGCTCGATGGTGTCGGACTTGCGCAAACTCGCGTTGAAAGACCCTGCAAAGCCATATCGTAAGCCTTAGGCAAACTTTTATGCAATTTCTTCAAAACCATATATCAGCATGACTGAATTAGCCCCTAAATATAATCCATCGGAAGTGGAGGACAAATGGTATGCCTATTGGCTTGACCATGAGCTTTTCAAATCCGTGCCCGATGCGCGTGAGCCGTATACAGTAGTAATCCCGCCGCCTAATGTGACAGGAGTGCTTCATATGGGCCACATGCTCAACAACACCATCCAGGACATACTTGTCCGCCGCGCGCGCATGATGGGCAAAAATGCCCTTTGGGTGCCCGGAACGGATCACGCTTCCATCTCCACAGAGACAAAAGTGATTCAGAAACTCGCAAAAGAGGGTATAAAAAAGACCGACCTGACGCGTGAGGAGTTTTTGAAGCACGCATGGGACTGGACTCATACCCATGGCGGAATAATTTTGCGACAGTTGCGCAAACTCGGCGCTTCGTGCGATTGGGAGCGGACAGCTTTCACTATGGATGAAAAACGCAGCGAGAGCGTCGTGAAAGTGTTCTGCGATTTATATGAGAAAGGGCTGATTTATCGTGGTTTGCGGATGGTTAACTGGGACCCGCAGAACCGCACCGCTATAAGCGACGACGAAGTGTTCTTCGAGCAGGAGCAATCGAAGTTGTATTATCTGCGCTATTATGTGGCAGATGATGATATGAGCGGATCCACAGGAGCCGAGGAGGAGGTGATACACACCGATGCGGCCGGACGCCGATATGCCGTCGTGGCTACTACCCGCCCCGAAACTATAATGGGCGACACTGCCATGTGCATAAACCCCAAAGACCCTAAGAATACATGGCTCAAGGGTAAAAAAGTGGTGGTGCCTCTTGTCGGCCGCGTGGTACCTGTAATTGAAGACCGCTATGTCGACATAGAGTTCGGCACCGGCTGTCTGAAGGTGACCCCGGCACACGACAAGAACGACAATATGTTGGGAAAGAACCATAATCTCGATACGATAGACATATTCAACGAGGACGGCACTGTTGCCGAAATCGCGGGAATGTTTGTCGGCATGGACCGTTTCGACTGCCGTAAGGCCATTGCCGAAGATTTGGAAAAAGCCGGTCTTATGGAGAAAGTGGAAGACTATGTGAATAATGTAGGACTTTCCGAACGCACCAAAGTGCCCATTGAGCCCCGTCTGTCGTTGCAGTGGTTTATAGATATGAAGCATTTTGCGGAAATATCGCTTAAGCCAGTTATGGACGATGTGATACGCTTTGTCCCCGAGAAATACAAGACGACCTACCGCATGTGGCTCGAGAACATACAGGACTGGTGTATCAGCCGCCAGCTATGGTGGGGACATCGCATTCCGGCGTATTATTACACCGACCCGGCCGACGGTGAGGAAAAATTCGTTGTGGCCGAGAATAAGGACAAGGCTTTGGGCAAAGTCCACACGATAGACAGCTGCATGGGTCTTTGTATTGAAGATTTACGTCAGGACGAAGGCGCTCTCGACACCTGGTTCTCGTCGTGGCTGTGGCCTATAACCCTTTTCGACGGCATAAACAACCCCGGAAATGAGGAGATAAAATACTATTATCCGACTGCCACGCTTGTCACCGGTCCCGATATTATATTCTTCTGGGTGGCCCGAATGATTATGGCGGGCTATGAATACGTGGGCAAGCAGCCGTTCGACAACGTGTATTTTACAGGAATCGTGCGCGACGCAATAGGGCGTAAGATGTCCAAGAGTCTCGGCAATTCGCCCGATCCGCTCGATTTGATAGAAACATATGGTGCCGATGGTGTCCGTATGGGCATGATGCTTGCCGCCCCTGCCGGCAACGACATCATGTACGACGACAAATTGTGCGAGACCGGACGTAATTTCTGCAATAAAATATGGAATGCTTTCCGCCTCGTGGCCGGATGGGGCACGGATGATTCATTGCCGCAGCCGTCAGTTAATGCCTTGGCCGAACGTTGGATGCGTTCGCGCATAAGCGCCACCATGGCAGAGGTGAACGACTGCTTTGATAAATTCCGTCTGAACGATGCCCTTATGGCGGTGTATAGGTTGTTCCGCGACGACTTCTCCGGCTACTATCTTGAGATGGTCAAGCCGGCGTATCAGAAGCCTGTCGACGGGGCTACGCTCCGCGCCACCAATGGTTTCTTTGACGAATTGCTGCGTATGTTGCATCCTTTCATGCCTTTCATTACGGAAGAACTTTGGCAGCATCTTGCCGACCGCCGTCCGGGAGAAAGCATAATGTATGCTCCTATGCCGGCTGCAGGCGAACCCGACGACTCGCTTCTCCGGGCCATGGAGTCGGCTCAGGAAGTAGTAGGGGGAGTACGCGCGGTGCGAGCCAAAAAGAATATACCCGCCAAGGAAGAACTTCGCCTGCTTGTTCTCGGCGATTTCGATGTCGCCGTGCACGATGTGGTGCGCAAACTTGCCAACGTGAGTGAAATTACTCTGCATGCCGAGAAAGATGCGGCTGCGATGTCGTTCCTTGTCGGCACTACGGAATTTGAGGTGCCGATGGCATCCAATATCGATGTCGAGGCCGAACTCGCGCGTCTGCATAAGGAATACGAATATTACAAAGGCTTCAAGGCTTCGGTGGAGAAAAAATTGTCCAACGAGCGTTTTGTAGGCAATGCGCCTGCCGCTGTGGTGGAAAACGAACGGAACAAACTGGCCGACGCCGAGCAGAAACTTGCTTCTATAGCGGCTTCCATAGCAGTACTCGAAGCATAGATGTGACATATATCCGGGCGGGCATCTGCGTTGAAATCGCGGATGCCCGCCCGCTGTATGCGGATTCTATGTTAATTTTGAAATATCCGAAGAATTTCGTAAATTTGCTCAATAATATACCCTGAATAATCAAACGAAACATAGATATGAAATTCAACGTCTCCAGCAAAACGCTCCATAATGCCGCTTCGGCTGTGAGTAAGGTAATCAACAGCAAAAATACCATAACCGTGCTCGACAATTTCCTGTTGTCGCTCACCGCCGATGAGCTGTTGATAACAGGCATGGATTCTGAAAATTCCCTTTCTGCCCGTGTGGCGGTGAGCGAGGCCGACGGAGAGGGCCGTTTCTGCATCAACGCCCGCTCGCTCGTCGACTTTCTGAAGGAGATACCCGACCAGGGCATCACATTCGACATCAATCCGACCACACTGGAAATCAAAATAGATTATAGCAACGGCACATCCAATTTTGTGGCTGTGAACGGCGACGAATATCCTACCTACAAAAGCCGCGAAGACAATGAGGCGCCGATAGAGTTCGGCTGCACCACCGAAGAATTCATAAAAGGCCTGGATGTGACAATGTTTGCAGCCAGCACCGACGAGTACCGTCCGGTCATGCAGGGTGTGTTCCTTGACATAAAGCCTGATTCGCTCACATTTGCGGCAACCGATACCCGAAAACTCGTCCGCTACATCACCCGCACAGTGAAAAGCGGTAGCGAAGGCGGATGCATTCTGCCTATGAAAGCTTGCTCGGTGTTGAAAAATGTGTTCGGCAAAGACGACACCGTCAACATCGTCATGACGTCCAAAAATGCCACTTTCAGCAGCGATACATATACATTCAAGTGCTGCCTCCTCAATGGCCGCTATCCCGATTATAATCGTGTGATTCCTGCCTCCAACCCTTATACGCTGACCGTGGACCGCCGTTCGCTTCTTACAGCCGTTCGCCGCGTAGGTGTATTCGTCGATCCCGGCTATAGTCTTGAGAAATTCCGTATAGGCTCCGACAGCATGACAATAAAGGGCGATAATAAGACAAATCAGAGCACGGCACGGGAAATTACGCCATGCTCCTTTGACGGCCCCGAGCTTACTATCGGTTTCAGCTCCATTTATCTTCAGGAGATTCTCAATGTGTTGCCTTCCGACGACATCACCATATCGCTGGCCGACCCCGGCCGCCCCGGCGTGTTCCGTCCCATTGAGGATGAGAAAGACACGGAGTTGTTGATGCTCCTCATGCCTATGACAGTAACAGATTTCTAAGCGGCTGATATATGTCTCTTAAATTGAAAAAGCCGCTGGTGTTTTTCGACCTCGAAACCACCGGTACGAATATTACCCACGACAGAATCGTAGAAATAAGTTTTATAAAACTTATGCCCGACGGCAGCACTGTCGAGAGATCGCGCCGCATCAACCCGTGTATGCCCATTCCGGCGGAAGCTACGGCCGTGCACCATATCACTGACGACGATGTGGCCGATGCGCCCACGTTTGCCATGGTGGCCAAATCGCTTGCCGAGCATTTCGCAGGATGTGATTTTGCCGGTTTTAACAGCAACCGCTTCGACCTGCCTTTGCTTGACCAGGAGTTTAACCGCGCCGGTGTGGACTTTGACTTCGGCCGCTGCAATTTCGTGGATGTGCAGACAATATATCATAAGCGCGAACCGCGAACACTGACCGCAGCCTATCGCTATTATTGCGGTAAAGAACTCGAGGACGCCCATAGCGCATTGGCCGATACACGGGCTACATATGAGGTGCTGATGGCGCAGCTCGACCATTACGGAGACCTTCCGGAAGAAGTGGACAAGCTTTCTGAGTATGCGTCGCAGAATCGTAATGTGGACTTTATGGGACGTCTTATATATGACGACTCAGGTTGCGAGGTGATAAATTTCGGAAAATATAAAGGTAGAAAAGCGGAAGACGTGTTGCGTTCCGACCCCGGGTATTACAGCTGGATAATGGGCGGAGATTTCACAAACAACACAAAGACCGCCTTCACACGCATAAAACTGCGCTGTAAAAAATGAGCATTGATTCTCCCCTCTACGGCAAACACGTGGTGCTTGGCATCAGTGGCGGCATAGCTGCTTACAAATCGGCTGTGCTGGCACGGTTGCTTGTGAAAGCCGGTGCGGAAGTGCAGGTGATAATGACGCCGTCGGCGCGTGAGTTCATCACGCCGCTCACGATGTCGACTCTCACCGGAAAGCCCGTGATAAGCGAGTTTTTCACCGCAAACACCGGCGAGTGGCACAGCCACGTCGACCTCGGCCTGTGGGCCGATATTTTCCTTGTGGCTCCGGCCACAGCGTGCACCCTTGCCAAGATGGCTACAGGCGTTGCCGACAATATGTTGGTGACGTCATACCTTTCTACGCGGGCAAAAGTGTTCGTAGCCCCGGCCATGGACTTTGACATGATGGCCCACCGCTCGACAGCGCGGAACCTTCGCACTCTTGAAAGTGACGGAGTGAGCATCATCGAGGCTGCGGAAGGCGAGCTTGCGAGCCATCTTTGCGGCAAGGGGCGTATGGCCGAGCCGGCCGATATAGTGTCGGCGCTTGAAAAATATCTGGCGTCAGAAAAGACTCTTGCCGGAAAACATGTGCTTGTGACAGCAGGCCCTACTTATGAGCGCATAGACCCTGTGCGCTTTATCGGCAATTTCTCCACAGGCAAGATGGGATATGCCGTGGCAGAGGAGGCCGCCGCTCGCGGTGCGAGAGTGACGCTTGTCAGCGGCCCTGTGTCGCTTTCTGCAGTACATCCGTCAATTCATGTTGTACGGGTGGAATCGGCTTCCGAGATGCTTGCGGCGGCCAGGGCGGCATTCGATAGCACCGATATTGCCATAATGTCGGCTGCTGTTGCCGATTATGCCCCGCTCCATGCATCTGAACATAAAATCAAACGCGAGCATCAGAGCGAATGTGTGTTGAGTCTCAAAGCCAACCCCGACATCGCGGCTACGCTCGGCGCCGCCAAGCATGCCGGACAGTTTTTGGCCGGCTTCGCGCTGGAAACCGATAACGAGCATGCAAACGCAGTTGAAAAAATGGAGCGCAAGCACCTCGACATGATTGTGATGAACTCGCTGCGCGACGAAGGCGCCGGATTCGGAACAGACACGAATAAAGTGACAATATACTGTGCCGGAGGAGAAAAACGCGAGTTTTCGCTAAAAAGCAAGGCGGAAGTGGCGGCCGACATCCTTAATACTATCGAAGAATGTGTCGCAAGGCAGGCATAGCTGCGGCCGTTGCTGCATTTGTGTGCTGTGCTGAAGCCCCCGCGCAGGAACTCAACTGCAGTGTTGAGGTAAACTCCGAGCAGGTGGAGGGCACCTACAAGCAGGTGTTCCAGACGCTTCAGCAGGCAGTATCGGAATACATGAATACTACGGTGTTCAGCAATGCCCAGTTCTCAGGCAATGAAAAGATAGAATGCCGCATGTATTTCACTATAAAGGAGTACAGCGAGGACGGCAATGCCAGCGGCGACCTTCAGGTGCAGTGTATCCGGCCTGTTTACAACAGCTCGTATACAACCACGCTCATAAATTTTAAAGATGCTAAAGTGGATTTCACCTATAGGGAGAACGAACCGTTGGTGTTTTCGCTGTCGCATCAGGAAAGCCAGCTTACGGCGATTCTTAATTTCTATGCCTATCTTTTCCTTGCAATGGATTTTGACTCGTTCTCTCCGCGTGGGGGCGAGGCTTATTGGGAGCGCCTCAAGACTATCGTGCAGATGGCACAGAGTTCCGGCGAGACAGGATGGAAAGCTTTTGAGGATAATAAAAACCGCAGCGCTGTGCTTTCTGCATATACCGATGCGGCCACAGAGTCGATTCGGGATCTTACATACACCTATCATAGGCGTGGTCTTGACGAAATGTCGGTGAGTCCGGACAAAGGCCGTAATACCATAACAACGTCACTTTCCACAGTGGCTGAAATCGCCAAGGTAGCCCCTATGTCGGTAGCGCTTTCCATGTTCAAGGACGCAAAACTGGATGAATTGGTCAATTTGTATTCCAAAGCCCCTTCTGATGAACGGACAAAGGTGTACAACCTTCTTGAACCCATATATCCTACGGAACAGTCGCGTCTTGAAGAAATAAAAAAAGGAAAGGAAACGAGATGATAAAATCGCTGCACATAAGCAACTATGCCCTGATTTCACAGATAGATATAGACTTGTGCACGGGGCTGAATATCGTGACCGGCGAGACCGGGGCGGGTAAATCTGTCATGCTTGGCGCTCTCGGACTGCTGCTCGGCGGACGTGCCGATATGCGCGTGGTGCGCGACAGCGAACGAAAATCGGTAATCGAAGCCGTGGCCACTATAGGCGATGTGCCCGGAATTGATGCCGTTTTTGAGGAGAACAATCTCGACAGGGTTACAGACGGCGTATGCATCCTAAGGCGTGAACTGCTTCCCGGAGGCCGCTCGCGGGCGTTCATAAATGACACTCCCGTAACCCTTCAGGTGCTTAAAGCTGTGGCGCTTAGGTTGATAGATATACACTCGCAGCATCAGAACCTTCTGTTGGCCGATACGGACTATCAGCTTTCCATCATAGACAGCCTTGCTGACAATGCCGACGAGCGGGCGCTGTATTCTGTGGCCTATGCCGCATATCGCCGCGCGCTCAAAGCCTATACCGACATGCGCGAACTACTTCGGCGGAGCGCAGCGGATGCACAATATCTGCAATTCCAGCTCAGTCAGCTTGATGAAATGAAATTGCAGCATGGCGAACAGGAGCAGCTTGAACGCGACCGCGAACTGCTGGCCAATGCTACCGCTATCAAGCAGCATTTGCGTTCGGCTCTCGGCCCTATGGCGGAAGACAATATAAATGCCATAGGCGTGCTGGCCGAGGCAGCCATGCACTGCCGTGCGCTTGGCGATATGATAGAGGATGGAGAATCGCTTGCGGCCCGCATTGATTCGGCCCGTATCGAGATTCAGGATATAGCCGAAAGTCTTTCTGACCTTGATTCAAACGTGCAGGTAAACCCCGCCATGCTCGACGATGTGGAAGAACGTCTCGGTGCGTTGTATTCTTTGGAATTAAAACACCACGTGGACACGGTCGATGAGCTTATAAACTTGCGTGAGAGCCTGCGTTCGAAACTTGCGGCTATCGAGGGCGGTGAAGACAGCCTGTCGGAACTGGAGATGAAAGCGAGAATGGCTAAGAAGGAAGCCATGACGCATGCACGTGCCTTGAGTGATACGCGTCGGGTCGCAGCCCAGGATTTTGCCGATGAACTGACGCGACGCGCCATGCCATTGGGCATGAAGAACCTGCGTTGTGAAATCGCATTCAACGCAGGAAAACTGATGCCATCCGGACTCGATGTCATTGAGTTCCGATTCGCTTTTAACAAGAACCAGACACCGCTGCCTATCGGAGGCACGGCTTCGGGAGGCGAGATTTCACGTCTGATGCTTACTATAAAAAGCATTGTAGCCGAGCGAATGCAGTTGCCCACCATAATTTTCGACGAAGTGGACACGGGAGTGAGCGGGGATGTGGCCTCACGGATGGCCGATATGATGCTCGGGCTTGCCGGACGCCTGCAGGTGGTGGCCATAACGCATCTGCCGGCAGTTGCTGCCCGTGGCCAAGCCCACTTCCGGGTATATAAACAAGACACATCCGACAGCACCGAGACACATATCACCCGTTTGACCGAGGAACAACGCGAGCGCGAACTGGCCTTGATGTTAAGCGGATGCGACGATGATGCCGCAGCTCTTGCAGCTGCGCGTTCGTTGCTTAAGAAACAATAATATAGATTTCACATGGAGAAGAATGATTTTATATTCGGCATACGTGCCGTTATAGAGGCCGTGGAAGCGGGCCGGCAGATAGATAAACTGCTTGTCAAAAAAGATTTGCACGGCCCGTTGGCCGAGGAGTTGATGGCTCTTGTCCGCGAGCACCGCATAGTAACCCAACGTGTGCCTGTGGAACGCCTTAACCGCATTACGCGCAAGAATCACCAAGGTGTGATAGCTATGGTGGCCTCAGTCAATTATTATACTCTTGAGCAGCTTGTGCCCCAGTTTTACGAAGACGGCATAGAGCCTTTCGTCGTTGTGCTAGACGGAATCACCGATGTGCGCAATTTCGGTGCCATAGCCCGTACGGCTGACTGCTGCGGGGTAGGGGCTATAGTCATAGCTGAGCGTGGAGCCGCGTCTGTCAATGCCGATGCCGTGAAAACATCGGCAGGAGCGTTGATGAGTCTGCCCGTCTGTCGTGAGCGCAGCATTGCCGGCGCAGTGCGGTTCCTTAAAGACAACGGCTACCAGATAGTGGCCGCTACCGAAAAGAGCGATGTTTTGTACACTGCCGGCAGATATGACGGTCCTGTGGCTGTCGTGATGGGTGCCGAGGATGTGGGAATTTCGCCAGAAGTGCTCGCTTTGTGCGACACGCCGGTGGCAATACCGATGTTCGGGCGCATAGGCAGCCTTAACGTAAGCGTGGCGGCGGGTGTGATGATGTATGAAATCGTGCGTCAGCGTCTGCTTGCCGACATGGGTGTGGAATAGATTGTTCCACGTGTGACAAAAATGTTCCACGTGTGACATAATAAACAGAGCCGGAACGCATATTCCCATGCGTTCCGGCTCTGTTTTCAGTCTCTTGTTACTATCTGAGGCGGAAATTATAGCCTATGGTGGCTTCTATGCTCATTGAGCGCGACGCGCTGAATATATCGGCTTTTTTCGAAGGAAAGATATTGCCGAGCCCGTAGTAGAGACGAGTCTCGAAAGAGATGCTGTGGCGGGGCTGGACATAAAATTCGCATCCGAGTCCGGCTGCTATGCCGTAGTCAAATTTATTGCTGATGTCCATGCTCATCTGTGATACCATTCTGTTTTCAGGAAAGCCCTCTATATCTCCCGGGGCCGCATAATTGAAGTTGGATGATATTTTATCGCCTATCATGTAGCTCACTTCCGGGCCGAGGTTGACAAAGCCTTTGAAACGCGGGCCTCCGAAATATATATGCGTCATTACGGGCAGCCGTAGGTAAGTGAGGCTGCGGGTGTAGCTGAATAATGAACTTGCTTCTTCGAAATTTTCTTTCCATCCTCGCTGTTCCCAACCGAATTCGGCTATGACACCGAATATTTTTTCTTCGCTGTACCGGAACGACACGACTCCGGCCGTGCCCATCAGCCATCCTTGTTTGACGCCGGGAGAAAACGACATTTTCGACATGCTTATGCCTGCGCGTCCTCCTACCGATACATGCGGTTTGTAATGTGTTTCGGCAAAGAGCGGCGTGCATGTCAGAGGCAGCAGGCACAGCACGCAAAGAAATTTTTTCATCAGATTACGGTGCATTGCGTGGTGCGGTCTTTGTGGAATGTGACTATGAATAGGGCGTTGTTCACAAAGCCGCTGTCTTCCGATGGTCTTTCCAGGCGGAATACGGATTGTTTTCCCAGCCATGTCTTTCCGCCATCGGGAGTGAACAGGCCGCCGTTTTCCCGCAGGTTGTCGATGAGCATGGATGCTGTGTCGTAGCCAAGGACCGCCTGGTTGGGTACTACTTCCATGGGTGCCTCTCCATAGTTGGATTTAAACTCTGAGGACAAATTTTTATATTCCTCTCCTTCCGGATCGATGAATACTCGTGTGTATATCGTGGCGCCGAGTTCGCGCAACATGTCGAGTGCGTCATTGCGGAATGCTATCCAGTCGGGATAACCGAAAATTTCCACAGAGGCTGTTGAAGGGTCGTTGCGGAATGCTTTCAGTGCATGGCTCATCTTGTTGAACTCTGCGAGTGTTCCGCTTGAGGGCACGACGACGTATCTGCTGCCTTCTGCGGCATCGAGGATGTCGAGGTCGGAGGAGCGGAGTGTCCCGTTGTATTTTACTTCTATCGGTGCGATTCCGTCGGCGATGTATTTTTCGCGGATGAAATCTATGAAAGCCGATTTTTCGTTTCGTCCGTTATTGTTGTGCAGCAGTACCGGACGCAGGTTGCCGAAGCGTTCGCGCATTCCCTCATAGGCTTTGGCGTACATTGCCGCGTGCGGTATGTTGGCTTGTACGAGGGAGGGGCTGGTGAGATAGCTTTCGTCTTTGAGATTGAATATGTTGAGCACGTACCCTTCATTGTCGTCGACGGCGGCTGTCAGGGCGTTTATCTGGCCGGCATCTTCCGGGGCTATTATGACTGATGCCCCTGCTATTATAGTGTCGATGGCGAAGTTGTTGCTGTCGTAAGCGCGGATGCTCACAGGCTGTCCTTCCTTACTTTTTTCCTCGGCGGCAAGGAGCATGCCTTTGTAAAAATCGGTGTAAAGCTGTGCATGCTTGGATGGAGTGTCCTGTTCCAGGGCAAATGGCAGCAGTACGGCGATAGACGCATCGCGCACCTGTATGTCTTCTTCGGCATCCATGTCGTCGGCAGTCTCTGCCGTATTGTCATTGACATATGCCTCTGTGGTTTCTGCTGCCGGATATTCGATCGGATCCTCTGTCGGTTCGGGTTTGGGTGCCTGAGGCTTGGTGTCCTCTTCCTGTGCGGGAGTCTCGACAGGAGCCGGAACGTAGACTGGGGTCTCGTTGGGCGCAGCGGCATGCTGGGTGGCGCTGTCGATAGCTTCGGGGCTGACCGGAATAAGGATTGTATCTCCGCTTTTGAGGCCGTTTTTCGTGTGCGGGTTCATCGCCACTATGTCGTCGGGAGTGACGCCATAGCGGTGCGACAGGCCGAAAAGGGTTTCTCCGCGTTTCACCTCATGACGTATTGCTTTTGAACCGGCTTCCGCAAAGTCCTCATAAGGAAAATACAATGTGCTTCCGGCACGAAGCCCGTCGGCGGCGCCGGGGTTGTGGCGGATTATGTCGTCGCGGCTTATGCCGAATTTATTTGCAAGCGAGTATACGGTGTCGCCGTATTTCACTTCATAGTAGTAGTATCGGTGTCCGTTTATGCTCTTTACCGGCAGTTCTATTGCGTCGGCGATGGCGGAAGCCATCGCTATTGCCCCTGAAAGGGCTATTATGCGCAGGTTCTTGTGCATGATTGTGGATTTCTGTTTACTTACCTTGCAGGAGTTTGTTGTATCTTACGGGGTCTGATATGAGTTTCAGGGCTTCTATATACACGGGATTGTACGGATTTGTAGCACGCACATAAGAGCCGTTCTCATAAAGGTCGCGTGCCATAAGTCCTTTGAGCATGGCGCGTATCATTAATGCGCTGCGTTGCCACTGCTCGTCGTTGTAGGGGAGACCTTCTTTGTCGGCAGATTCTATAAGGGCTTTTTCGAGTTCTTCTCCGGGAGAGAATGCTGCAAAGAATTTGTCTTCGTCAGGATATTTGTTTAACAGTCCGTTCCTGTTTTTCTCAACGTAATCGACGATGAAAGTGTTGACGATTCCTTTGGCAATGAGGTCTCGGTAATAGGGCGTGAAAAATGTGGTGTCTACAGGCACGAACACATCGGGCATTATGCCTCCTCCTCCGTATACCGTGCGGCCTGCGCCAAGTGTCGTGCATTTGAGTTTCTCATCGAAATGTATGCTGTCAGCGCTCCAGAGCTCTCCGCTTTTGTAGCGATTGAGCATGTCAAGATGGTAATCTTCACCTTTTCCTTTCTCGTACGGCTTCTGTATGCATCTGCCGGCAGGTGTATAGTAGCGGGCCGTGGTTAGCCTTATCATAGAGCCGTCCGGGAACGGGAACGGGCGCTGAACGAGTCCTTTGCCGAATGTGCGGCGTCCCACCACAAGGCCGCGGTCGTTGTCTTGCAGCGCTCCGGCCAGAATTTCCGATGCTGACGCGGAATATTGGTTGACCATAACAACCACACGGCTACGGCTGTCGCCGCCTCCTGTTTCCACGCTGAATGTCATAGGTTCGCTGCGCATACCGCGGGTGCTGACTACGGGAGTACCCTGCGGCAGGAACTGGGCTGCAAGTTGTACGGCTGCGCCAAGGTAGCCGCCGCCGTTGTCTTCCAGGTCGAGTATGACATGGCGCATCCCTTTAGAACGCAATTTTTTTATGGATTTCGCCACTTCTTCCGCCGTGCTCTCTGCAAATCGGCTTATGCGTATGTAACCAATGGAGTCGTTGGCCATATATACGTCGTCGACGCTGTATATGGGTATATCGTCGCGACGGAGAACGAAGTCTATTGGCTCGGCCACTCCTCCGCGTTTAACTTTTAGCGTTACCTGCGAGCCTTTGGGGCCTCGCAGAGTTTTTATCACTTGTGAGTTTTTTAATCCCTTGCCGGCGATTATGGTGTCGTTGGCGCTTATGATGCGGTCGCCGGGGCGCAGTCCTGCCTTTTCGGAAGGGCCGCCCACGGTTGTCTGAATCACGTACACCGTGTCTTTGACCATATTGAACATTATGCCGATGCCGCTGAATTTTCCTTCGAGCGGCTGGTTCAGTTCGCGTGTCTCGTCGGGCGTGGAATATTGGGAGTGAGGGTCGAGGGTGGAGAGCATAGCTTTTATAGCTTCGTCAACAAGGCTGTCTTCCGCAATTTCCTCGACATAGAAATTGGATATAATGCCTTCTGCGTAGCGCAATTTCTGCGAAGGATTGAATTCGCGGTTCTGCGCTTCTGCAAAAAGGGACAATGCTACTGCAAGGGCTATGAGTATTTTTTTCATTTTTTCTGCTGTGGTTTTGGAAGGAATGCGTTGACGTCTCGACCGTACGATGCCAGTTCGCGTACAATTGATGACGATACGGCGGCCAGCTCCGGCAGGCTGTATAATAAAACGGTTTCTATGCCGGATAGTTGACGGTTAACGTCGGCAAGGTCACGCTCATAGTCGAAATCCCGTGTGGAGCGGACACCTCGCAGCAGGGCTGTAGCCCCTGCTTTTGCCGCCGCATCCACGGTCAGGCAGTCGTATACCACAACCTCAATGCGGTCGTTGCCAACGAATATGTCGCGTATGGCTTTTGCCGCATCTTCCGCATGCTCGCGGTCGTCGGGTTTGGAGGCGTTTACGCCCACACCCACGACTATGCGGTCGAAAATGTCGAGACCGCGTGTCACGATGGAGGCATGTCCGGTGGTAAACGGCCTGAATGAGCCTGCGAAGAATGCCGTGCGTGGCGAATGTTCAGATTGCGATTTCTGTGTCATCTTCTACTACGAGGTTGTCGATGATGAAGCTTTGGCGTTCCATGGTGTTTTTGCCCATGTAGAATTCCAATAACTCGGCCACGGCGTCTTCTTTGCGCAGTGTCACCCGGTCGACACGCATGTCGGGGCCGATGAATGCGCGGAACTCCTCAGGGGATATTTCGCCGAGACCTTTGAATCGGGTAATCTCGGCGTTCGCGCCGAGGCGGTTGATGGCAGCTACACGCTCTTCGTCGGAATAGCAGTAAACGGTGTCGTCGGCAGGGGATTTGCTGCGGCTTCCGCTGCGTTTCGAGGTTTTTTTGTTGCGAACGCGGAACAGCGGGGTCTGCAATACGTATACGTGTCCTTTCTTTATCAAGTCAGGGAAGAACTGTAGAAAGAATGTAATCATTAGCAAGCGTATGTGCATGCCGTCCACGTCGGCATCCGTGGCGATAATCACGTTGTTGTAGCGCAGTCCGTCGATTCCTTCCTCAATGTTCAGCGCTGCCTGCAGCAGATTGAACTCGTCGTTCTCATAAAGCACCTTTTGGGTGACGCCGAATGTGTTGAGCGGTTTGCCACGTAGCGAGAACACTGCCTGTGTGGCCACATCGCGTATTTTGGTTATGGAACCGGCCGCGGAGTCGCCCTCGGTTATGAATATCGACGAGGCCAGTTTGAGGGCATCGTCGCCTTTGACGTCGTTGAGGTGTACGCGGCAGTCGAGCAGCTTTTTGTTGTGCAGGTTCACCTGCTTTGCCTTTTCGCGGGCTTTTTTGGTGATGCCGGCCATGGCTTTGCGGTCCCGTTCGCTTTCCTGCACCTTCTTCAGGATTATGTCGGCCACCTCAAGGTTGCGGTGAAGATAGTTGTCAAGCTCCTTTTTGATGAAGTCGCCTATGAACTTTGCTATGGTTGGGCCGTCGGGTCCCATGTCGCGCGATCCGAGTTTGGTTTTTGTCTGCGATTCGAACACGGGTTCCTCCACTTTTACGGCCACTGCGGCGATTATGCCGTTGCGGATGTCGGAGTATTCAAAGTTACGTCCGAAAAAATCTTTCAAAGTGCGCGACACCGCTTCCTTGAAAGCGCTTAGGTGGGTGCCGCCTTGGGTAGTGTGCTGGCCGTTGACGAAGGAGTAATATTCTTCTCCGTACTGGTTGGCGTGTGTGATGGCCACTTCGATGTCGGCTCCCTGCAGGTGTATTATAGGGTAGAGCGGTTCTTTGGTCATGTTTTCGCGCAGCAGATCGAGCAGTCCGTTGCGCGAATGGAAGCGCCGGCCGTTGTACACTATGTTCAGGCCGGTATTAAGGAAAGTGTAATTTTTGAGAAGCGGCTCTATGAACTCGTCTCTGTACAGGTAGTCGCGGAAAATGGACGGGTCGGGCGTGAAACGGACGAGAGTGCCGTTCGGCATATCCGTGGATTCGACAGGAGTTTCCTCCGTGAGCTCACCTTTGCTGAATATGGCGTGTTTCAGTTCGCCGTCGCGCACGCTCTGTATTTCAAAAAAAGTGCTGAGCGCATTGACGGCTTTTATGCCTACGCCATTAAGTCCTACGCTTTTTTTGAATGCTTTGGAATCGTATTTGCCTCCGGTGTTCATTTTGGAGGCCACGTCCACGACTTTTCCAAGAGGTACGCCTCGGCCGAAGTCTCGGACGGAAACAGTGCCGTCCTCGATGGTCACGTCAATTTGCTTGCCGAAACCCATCATGAATTCGTCTATGGCGTTGTCGAGCACTTCTTTCAGCAGCACGTATATGCCGTCGTCGCTGTTGGTGCCGTCGCCGAGTTTGCCTATGTACATGCCCGGGCGGCGGCGGATGTGCTCTTTCCAGTCGAGAGTGCGTATGTCGTCTTCGTTGTAGTTTGCCGCAACGGCAGCCTTTGCAGCATCAAGTTCAAGTTCTTCGCTCATAGCTGCAAAAATAGCGAAAATTTTCTAAATAACCGCCCGGTCATGCGATTTTTAAACAAGCTTTTAAATTCGGGCCTGCTTCAGAGAACCTCGATTCCTGAAACTTCCGTGGAACATTCTCCGAGAGGGCCGTTGCATTGCAGCACTCCTGTGGTTATGCGCACGAAATGTATGCGCTCAAGGTGAACGAAGCGCCCGTCTGTGTCAACTGCCGAGGATATGTCGAGGGCGCTTTTTTCGTCAAGGTCAGGGTATGAGTCGGCATATCCTTGCCAATTGTAAAGGTCGTATCGTCCGGTGAGTTCGTTGAACCTGCCATTGTCGGGCAGACGCACTCCTGTGAATGTGATGCTTTGCACAGGGGCGAGCCATTGGGGGAAAAACGGCTGTTTGTGGTATGAATCCACGCGGTTTATCCATCCTGCTGCGCCGTCTGATGCCGTCCATTGTATGTATTGCTCGTTGGTTGCGTCGGGCAATGGTTCATGAAATGTCACGGTAAGCCCTCTTACGGCTTCGTCATAGCGGGAACCGCGGAGCTCGTACCATGTGTCATCTGGGAGTCCGTTGTCGTTGTCGTCGCACATCACTTCCACAATGCCCGGCTCGCATGAGCCATAGCTCAAGCCGTCCTTGTCTACGCCGGAGGTGTAAGCGTTGCCGCGCACACGGAAGTCGTATCCGTCAATATTCTCAATGGCTTTCGATATCTTAATGGTGATGGAGCCGCCCCATGCCCCTAAGCTTACATCTTTGCCTGAATTAAGTGATTTTTGGGCTTTCAAACACATTGAGCGGCTGTCGTCGCCCTTCTCATATGCAGGCAGGACGTTGACAAACTGTCCGGGTGCAGGAGAATAGTCGAGAACCTCAACCTCGACAAGTCCTCCGGTTTCCACCGGAGGCTCGGACGCCGGTATGTCTATCTGTTCCACGCTGTTGCACGCTGAAAAGAGGGCAATGGCCGCAGCCGACGTTATAACCTGTGTTTTCATATCCTTATCAGGGTGTCGTAGTTGAAATCGTCAATGGCCGGAGTGCCTATTACGCTGTCCCACAGCATCGGGGAAAGGCCGTTTCCGGGCCGTTTCACGGTCAGGTTTTCTTCGCATAGAATCTCGCCTCGGCGTATGTCGCGGGCGGCTACTATGCTTTTGCGTGCCACTTCGATATTCGGGCGTTCGGCTTCGGCCACGTCTTTTGTGCCGCTGCCCATGGCAAGTTCTATGTTGCGTATGGCTGCCACCATGGCTTTGAGCTCTTGCGGCTCGAGCGAAGCCCTGTGGTCTGGGCCGGGGAGCGTGCGGTCGAGCGTGAAATGCTTCTCGATTATTTTAGCTCCCATGGCGACGGCTGCGACGGGCACTTCTATGCCTTGTGTATGGTCACTGTACCCTATGCCTGCGCAGCCCAAGGCGTCAAGCGCATGCATGGCACGCAGGTTGACATCGCTCATCGGTGTGGGATATTGGGTGGTGCAGTGCAGCAGGTAGATGTTTGAGCGCGGTGTCCCTGCATTTTCAAGCACTTGCACTGCGTCTTCAACTTCTTGTATGGTAGACATGCCGGTCGACATTATGACGCGTTCTCCACGTCTGCCTATTTTACGTAGATAGGGCAGATTTGTGATTTCTCCGGAAGGTATTTTCCAATAATCCATGCCGAGCGGAGCGAGTGTGTCGATGCTTACGAGGTCGAAAGGGGTGCTCATGAATCCTATGCCTTCTTGGCGGCACAACTCGTTCAGACCGGCGTAATCGCATAACGGAAGGTGTATGGCCCGGCACATTTCGAGTTGGCTTTGGGCGTTCCCTGTAGTCTCTTTCTGATATTCCGCTTTGGGCGCTATGCTCGAAATCACAAGTTCCGGCACCGCAGTCTGGAATTTCACATAATCGGCGCCGGCGTTTCTGGCTTCCGCCACCATGCGCCTTGCGAGGTTTATGTCGCCGTTGTGGTTCACTCCGGCTTCGGCTATTATTATAACGTGATTGTCGGCCATAATAAATTAATTGAAGAATACTACTTCCTGAAGATAGCGTGCTATTTCCGTCCCCGGACGATATGGTGCCCGGTGGCACGTAACACCCATGGCTTCGTCGAGAATCATGCCGGGAATGTCGGCTCCGGCATGGACGGAACACACCGCTCCTCCTCCGAGTCGCGGATTGATTTCCATGATATACAGACGTCCGGTGTCGTCATCGCGTATCAGTTGCACAGTCACGGCACCGCGCAGGCCAATTGCCGAAAGCGCACGCTCGACAAATGCCACAACTTCGGCGTCGTCTATGGTTATGCTCCTCACTACTTCGCCTCCCGCCACTTCAAGCCTTGTGCGCGGCACTATGGCCATCGGCTCGGGATTCTTTCCGGCGGTGCTTACATAGCAGTCCACGCTTATTTCCTCACGTCGGTCGAAGCGTTGCTGGATGAGGTAGTCGCCTATAGTGTCGGCGGAAGGAAGGTCGTCGATATTGTCTATTTTAATGAGTCCTTGCGAAGCTGAGCCGTGGCGCGGTTTTGCTATCAGAGGAGTCTCTACCCGGCCGCCGCGGTAGGTGCGTGGTGCATCGATAGACAGTTTCTCGAAAATATCGGCGGCGGCTACTTTATCGAACATTGATTCGCACAGTTCTGCGGACGAGGCGGGGACGAAGACCGAAGGCATGCGTTCGTGCAGCCGTGCGGCCACAGCTACGCCCCCGTCAACGAAAGGTATTACGATGTCAATGTCGTGACGTCGGCACAGGCATTCCAGAAACCCGTATATGCCGGGGTCGTTCCATCGGCGTCCTTCCACTACGGTGCCGATGCACGAAATGGGCACATTGCGGGAAATTTCGCTGCTGAATATGTTGCATTCCAGTCCGCGTTTTTTGGCGGCAGCCATGAAAAGGCGTCCCATGGCCACGCGTTTGGCACCTCCGAGAAAAAGGATGTTGACTACGGAGCGCGGTTTCATCGGTTGTAAATATCAGTTTTGTATTTTGCAAGGTTTTCCGGCCGGACGAACCATTCTATGGTCTTGCGCAGTCCTTGCTCGAGTGTGTGCTGTGGGCGCCAGTCGGAGAGAGACGTTATCAATGAATTGTCGCCGCAAAGCCTGCGTACTTCACTTTTTGAAGGACGCAGACGTTCGGGGTCGGTGACCCATTCCACATCGGCGTCCATTATGCGGGCGATGGTGTGCAGGGTTTCCTCCATTGTCACTTCTGTGCCTGTGGCTATGTTTATATCGCGGCCTTCAATGCCTGGTGCCGATGCCAGAGCGATGAATCCGGCGCATGTGTCGGCTACGTAATTAAAATCGCGGGTAGGGGTGAGGTCGCCGACTTTTATGCGGCGCCGGCCTGCGGCAATTTGTCCGATGATGGTGGGTATGATGGCGCGGGCGCTTTGCCGGGGGCCGTAGGTGTTGAACGGACGGGCTATCACCACCGGCAGGTCGAATGCATTGTGAAACGAGGCGGCTATGGCGTCGGCTCCTATTTTTGTGGCGGAGTAGGGACTTTGCGGCTGCCGCGGGTGGTTTTCGCTTATAGGCACCTGAAGGGCGGTTCCGTATACTTCGCTTGTGGAGGTGACGATGATACGTTCCACGCCTGCGTCGCGCGCGGCCTGGCACATGTTGAGTGTTCCACGGATGTTTGTGTCCACGTAGCTGTCGGGAGCTACATAGCTGTACGGTATGGCGATTAGCGCCGCGAGGTGGAACACTGTTCCACAGCCACGTGTGATCTCGCGGCAGAAATCGCCGTCGCGGACATCTCCGCTTACTATCTCCAGCTCAGGGTGCTTTACTTCCTCGAGCCATCCCCAGTGGTTGAACGAGTTGTATTGTGCAAGTGCACGCACCTTGCAGCCCTGCGCGAGCAGAGCTTCCGTGAGGTGCGAGCCTATGAATCCGTCGGCGCCGGTTACGAGTACCGGCTTGTTTTTGTTAATCATCCTTAGGCAAACTCTTAGAAAGTCTTTCTGAAGTTATACGTGGCTATAGCGCCTTCTGCTGTCGTGTGCTGCAGGGTCATGTGTCTGTTGTTGAGAGACAGTATCTGAAGGCTGTTTATTGCATCGGTTTCAAGCAGCAGCCATGTAGGCGCTCTGTAGATGCCTGTGCCCGGTTCGTTGTTGTCGTCATAGTGTGTGTAATCCAGTTCCATCACGTCGCCGTCGCGCTCCCAGGTGCCGACACTGTAGACCAGCATGGTGTGGCGCTCGTCGATAAGCTTTGTCATCACTATTTTGCCTTGAAACTGCATGAACGTATCGTCAGGGCCAATGTCCTGTTTGTCTCCGTCTACGGTCATCCCGTCAAGCACCCATGTGCCGAACAGCGGCCCGATGTCGCCGTTGTTGTGCGTGCAGCCGAAGCATAACAGGGATATGATGATTAGGTATGCAAATCGTGTCATTGAGTTCTGTTCCTTATTTTGTTGTTATGCTGCCTGAATACCGCACGCTCAGGCTCATGCCGAATGTGTCGCCGCGCAGGCTGCCTGTGTCGAATGCCGCCTGTGCTTTGAGAGACAGCCCTTTCAGCAGTCTGTCGGCGCGCCACGTGGCTTCAGCCATCGCAGAGTTGTTTATGAAGCAGTGTGCGCTCGGGCTGCGTCCCATGCCCCATGCCTGCTGGTAGCTGTACATCAGACGCCAGTCCACATCGTTTCCGATGGCGCCCGCTATGGCGGCGTGTACTCCGCGAGTCATGTTATGGGCAAACATAGGAGTGCCGTCCAGGTTGTAGACCGGAGAAACAAGGAACGGCGTCGCTATTGCCATGCCGTAGTTGGCGTATGCCCCGTACATGTCGTTGTTGTAATAATTGTCGCCCCCTGACGTCCATTGGGTCAGCGATGTGCCGGGATAATCTCCGGGCTCCCAGGGTATCGGGCCGCTTTCGTTGGTGAAGTCGAGCCATTCTATTGCGGCGTCGGTTATGATTCCGCGTTCGGGGGAGTGGTAGGCTATGCCCCACAGTCCGTCCCATCCGTTGAGTTTTCCGAGGCCGGAGCCATCGTCCCACGGATTTTGCACGTAGGCTGAAATTTCAGCACCTGAATGCAGGCGGTAGCGGAATTTAAGGTCGATGGAGCCAAGTGACGAGCCTTTGTAATAGGCATCGCCGTTGCCTTCCATTGGTAAAAACATATCGAAGAAGTCGCGCAGCCCTGCGCCATGCTTTTCTTCGCGCTTCAGTTTTCCTCGTTCATACCATTTCGTATAGCCTCCGAACAGGCCTCCGGACTGAATGCCTATTGTCGCACTGAACGGCTTTTCCGGATTGGTACGGAAATGGCATCTCTTATAAGTATATAAAAGATCGGTGGCGAGCAGGTCGTTGTAGTAGTTGTACTGTTTTAATCGGTATCCGTCGTCGGTGAAGCGGCCGTAGCTTATGGCGCCGCCTATCTGCACCCATCCATTTGTGAACGGAATGTTTTGAAAACCGAGAAATCCGGCTTCCACTCCCGGAATGCCGCGGGCGTTGTTGCTGCGAGCCAAGTCGCCGGAACTCACGAGCCCGTTGACGAAATACGATTCCGGGTTCTTTTGTCCGACCGTAAGGTAGACCTGTCGGTATTTCACCTCGCCGTACAGTTGCTGGATGAAAGCCGCTGCGGGGCGTTGACGGCTGTATCCCCATGTGTTGGAGCCGGCATCGTAGCGTTCATAGTCGGTTGCGGAAGAATAATCCGCAGCGAGCTCGACTCCTGCCGCCCATGAGAAGCGGCTGCCGGTATCAAGTTTTTTTATGGCGCAGATGTCAACCATTGCGGTGTTTTTGCGTGATAATATGCCGTTGCGCCACGACGCTATCATGCTCGGGGCGAAGTCGCCTGTGGATGCCGCGCCCAATGCTGTCGCCGAATATTCTATTTCTATCGGCTTTGCGGCTGAGGCTGCAACAGGCGACATGGCGACGAGCAATGCGCTGATAAGTTTTTTTGACATAACATATGGTTTTCAGCCGTCAAAGTTACGAAAAAGCCGTAAATCGGGCGCAAGTCGTTTGCTTAAAAATAGGTAATGGCCTGAAAATTCCTTCCAAATCTTGTCTTGTTGCCAAAAATTAGAGTGTTAATATTTTGTAGGGATGAAAAAATATCGTACCTTTGCGCCGCAAAACAATACAAAACCAACCAACAAACTCATTATTAACTTTTATGGCAACAAAGATTAGATTGCAACGTCATGGTCGCAAGAACTATGCGTTCTATCCTATTGTTATCGCCGATAGCAGGGCACCACGAGATGGTAGATTTATTGAAAGGATAGGTTCCTATAATCCGAACACTAATCCTGCTACAATTACTCTCAACTTCGAACGGGCTTTGTATTGGGTTAACGTCGGTGCTCAACCCACCGATACAGTGCGCACCATCCTCTCCGACGAGGGCGTTCTGCTGATGAAGCATCTGCAGGGCGGTGTGAAAAAAGGCGCTTTCGACGAAGCTGAAGCTCAGCGCCGCTTTGACGAATGGAAGTCCAAGAAAGTAGCCAAAGTGGCCGCTTTGAAATCGTCCATGGCCGACAACAGCCAGAAAGCTGCTGCTGCCCGTCTTGAGGAAGAACAGGCTAAGAACAAGGCTAAAGCCGAACTCGTAGCCAAAAAGAAAGCCGAACTTGCCGCAGCCAAGGCTGAAGCAGAAGCAGCAGCCGCTGCCGAGGAAGCTCCTGCCGCTGAAGAAGCTGCCGCAGAATAATCCGCTCCCGCGGCAGTCGTGCCGCATGGATGACGGATGTCCGGGCACGCGCCACGGATGTTCCCCTTAGAGCACAGGAGGGTGTGTTAGCCTACGTAGCTGACGCACCCTCTATTGCTTTCAATATAGAATTTTCCACGCTTCAAATATCCTCTTAATGAAGAGATTCAAAGAATACAGCGGCATAAACTTTGCCGAAGTGAACCGCGAAATGCTCGCCGACTGGAATGCGGGCGACTTGTTCGGGCGTACTCTTGCTGCGCGTGAGGGTGCTCCTTCATTTGTGTTTTACGAAGGCCCGCCTTCGGCCAACGGCAAGCCAGGCATTCATCATGTCATTGCCAGAACCATAAAGGATATGGTGTGCCGCTATAAAACAATGAGAGGCTATCAGGTCAAGCGTAAAGCCGGATGGGACACCCATGGCCTGCCTGTGGAACTTGGCGTGGAAAAGAATCTCGGAATCAAGAAAGAAGACATAGGCACCAAAATAAGCGTAGACGATTATAATGCCGCCTGTCGTGCCGAGGTGATGAAATACACCCGTGAGTGGACGGAACTTACCAACAAGATGGGCTATTGGGTGGATCTCGAGAATCCCTATATCACTTACGATAACCGCTATATAGAGAGCGTGTGGTGGCTCCTCGCACAGTTGTACAAAAAGAATTATCTTTATAAAGGCTATACTATCCAGCCGTATTCTCCGATGGCAGGTACGGGCTTGAGTTCGCATGAACTGAACCAGCCCGGATGCTATCGCGATGTTAAAGACACCACCTGCATAGCTCAGTTCCGTATTACAGATCCGAAAGAAGACATGCTGGGGTGGGGCGCGCCTTATTTCCTGGCCTGGACGACTACGCCGTGGACTCTGCCGTCGAACTGCGCTCTCTGCGTGGGGCCGTCGATTGATTATTGCGCGGTGCGTACGTTTAATCCCTATAATGGCGAGAAGATTACAGTAGTGGTGGCGGAAGCCCTCCTTGACAGTATTTTCAAGCCGGGAGCCAATGAGCTTAAACTTGAGGATTACAAGACCGGAGACAAACTCGTGCCTTACGAAGTGGTGGCGCGCTATAAGGGCGGCGACCTCACCGGCATGCATTACGAGCAGCTTATCCCGTGGGTCAACCCCGGAGAAGGGGCTTTCCGTGTAATCCCCGGCGATTATGTGACGGTGGAAGACGGCACGGGCATCGTGCACATTGCAGGCACTTTCGGCGCTGATGACAAACGTGTGTCGCAGCAGAACGGCGTGCCGGCGCTTACGCTTGTGGACAAGGACGGAAACGTCCGTCCTATGGTGGATATGCGTGGCCGCTTTTATCTTCTTAGCGACCTCGACCCGAAATTCGTTGCCGATTTTGTGGACGAACAGGCTTATGGCCTTTGGCAGGGTAAATTTGTCAAAAATGCGTACAATCCTGATGCGGATGCCGATACTCCGACACTCGATGTCGAGATATGCCTTGACCTTAAATCGTCAGGCAAACTGTTCCGCATGGAGAAGCATACCCACAACTATCCCCACTGCTGGCGCACGGATGCTCCTGTAATCTATTATCCTCTCGACAGCTGGTTTATCCGCACTACCGCTGCCCGCGAGCGCATGATGGAACTCAACGACACCATAAAGTGGAAACCTGCTTCGACCGGTACCGGACGTTTTGGAAAATGGCTTGAGAATCTTCAGGACTGGAATCTTTCGCGTAGCCGCTACTGGGGCACTCCGTTGCCCATATGGCGTACGGAAGATGGCCGTGAGGAACTCTGCATAGAATCTGTAGCCATGCTTTACGACGAACTTGAAAAAGCTGTCGTAGCAGGTGTGATGGCAAGCAATCCATTGAAAGATAAAGGCTTTGTGCCGGGCGATTACAGCAAGGAAAATTATGAACTCATAGATTTGCATCGTCCGTATGTGGATGACTTCGTCCTCGTTTCTCCTTCTGGCAAACCTATGCGACGCGAACTCGACCTCGTGGATGTGTGGTTCGATTCAGGCTCGATGCCGTATGCCCAGTTGCATTATCCGTTTGAAAACAAGGAGGCTATAGATAGCGGCAGCTATTATCCTGCCGATTTTATCGCGGAGGGTGTCGATCAGACCCGCGGATGGTTCTTTACGCTTCACGCCATAGCCACGATGGTATTTGATTCGGTGGCTTACCGTGCAGTGATTTCCAACGGGCTTGTGCTGGACAAGTTCGGAGAGAAGATGTCGAAGCACAAGGGCAATACCGTGGATCCTTTCATGGAAATTGACCGCTTCGGAAGTGACCCGCTGCGCTGGTACATGATTTCAAATTCATCGCCGTGGGACAACCTCAAGTACGATTCCGACGGTATCACCGAAGTCAGCCACAAGTTGTTCTCCACGCTGTACAATACCTATAGTTTCTTCTCGCTTTATGCCAATGTGGACGGTTTCACGGCAACGGAAGACGTGGTGCCCGTGGAGGAACGTCCTGAAATAGACCGCTGGATTCTGTCGCTGCTCAATACTCTAGTGGCTGACTGCACCGAAGCGCTTGACGACTACGAGCCGACCCGTGCGGCACGTGCCATAGGAGAATTTGTAAACGACAACCTGTCCAACTGGTATGTGCGTCTCAACCGCAAACGTTTCTGGGGAGGCGAGATGACGCGCGACAAACTGGCCGCGTATCAGACTCTTTATACCTGCCTTTGCACAATAGCGCGTCTGATGGCTCCTGTATCGCCGTTCTTCTCCGACCGCCTTTACCGTGACCTCACCGGTGAGGAGTCGGTGCACCTCGCTTTTTGGCCTGATGTGGACAACGGGTTGATAGACAAAGAACTCGAACGCCACATGGCCACTGCTCAGACTGTCACATCCATGGTGCTTGCTCTCCGACGGAAGGTAAACATCAAGGTGCGTCAGCCGCTGAGCACTCTGCTCATTCCGGAAGCCGCAGGCGTGGATACGTCGCTTCCTGCAAGTATCCGCGAACTCGTGCTGACCGAAGTGAACATAAAGGATATTAAGACTATAGGCGCCGACGAAGGTTTCCTCGTGAAGCGAGTGAAACCCGATTTCAAAAAACTCGGTCCGAAATTCGGCAAGCTTATGAAATCCGTTGCGGCTGCCATTGCTGCTCTTGACCAGCAGGGAATATCCCGTCTGGAACGCGAGGGACAGATAGAACTCGATGCGGTGGAAGGCGGTGCAGTCGTAGCATTGTCCGATGTGGAAATTATTTCGGAGGACATGCCGGGCTGGATTGTTGCCAACGAAGGAAACATTACGGTGGCTTTGGATGTTACTCTTACACCCGAACTTCTCAACGAAGGTCGTGCGCGAGAAATAATCAACCGAATCCAGAACATACGAAAGAACCGCAATTACGACATTACCGACCGCATAAAGCTCGTATTTGAACCAAGCGGAATAGTGGATGGAGTGCTTGCAGGATACGCCGATTATATCGGCCGTCAGGTTTTGGCCGAGGCAGTGGTTGCCGGAGCGGTGGATGCTTCTTCGGAAACAGTGGAGGTTCTCGCCATTGACGACGCGGAAGTGAAGGTCGACATCACGTTAAATTAATTGAATTCACATTATGGCCGATAAGACAAGGTACTCCGACGAGGAGCTGCAGGAATTCAAAGAACTGATTCTTGCCAAGATAGAAAAAGCACAGCATGAGTATGACACTCTGCGCGCCTCGCTTAGAAACAGCGATGGCAATGATGTTGCCGACACTTCACCTACTTTCAAAGTGCTTGAAGAAGGCGCTTATACGCTTGGAAAGGAAGAAGCCGCGCGCCTTGCCGAACGGCAGCGCCAGTTCATACAGAAATTGCAGGCGGCTCTCGTCCGCATTGAAAACAAAACGTATGGCGTATGCCGTGCCACAGGCCAGCTTATTCCAAAAGAACGTCTGCGCGCGGTGCCTCACGCCACGTTGAGCATCGACGGCAAGCAGGATAAAAACAAGCGTTGATGAGACTTAGAGGGTGTTTCATAACAAAAGTTAAATCCTGAGTGGCGTGTCTTTTGATTAACCGGCTGATTGTGAGGAGGGAACATGGCGGTGCTATGTGACAGACGAGCAGCAGCGGGTTAACAAAAGAGACACCAAATGGGTGGTAACTTCAAAAAACCTTGACAAAATGAAACGTATAAATGACATAAAGATAGTATTTTGTCTGCGGCTTTTGAGCGGATTCGGACCTGTGCCTCAGTCAGATAGCCCGCTATGCTCCTTCAGCCCAGACCCAAACCCATCTCAAAATCCACAGTTCAGGATTTAACTTTTTAATGAAACACCCTCTTAGCAAAGGCGCACTTGCCGCTATTATAATAATTCTGGTGGTAGTGCTCGACCAATGGCTGAAATTTTGGGTCAAAACCACGTTTTATCTTGGTGAAGACCTTGAAATTCTGCCATTCTTCCATCTGCGATTTGTGCAGAACCCCGGCATGGCATTCGGAATGGAGCTTGGGAGCAAGTTGTTCCTGACGTTGTTCCGCATAGTTGTCACCGCCATAGGTTTTTGGTATATCGCGCGCCAGTGTGCCCGCGACAATGTGCCTCATGGCTATGTGGCGTGCGTGGCACTTGTCGTTGCAGGTGCGTTGGGCAATATCATAGACTGCATGTTCTATGGCGAGATATTCACTAATCCGTACCCGCCGCAAGTGGCCGAAATTGTGCCGTTCGGCAATGGCTACGGCACTCTTTTCTACGGGCTTGTAGTAGACATGCTTTATTTTCCGCTGTTTGCTTTTACTTGGCCTGACTGGCTTCCATGGCTCGGCGGTCGTGAATTTTCGTTTTTCGACCCTGTGTTCAATATTGCCGACGCTGCGATTTCCGTGGGAATGATTGCAATAATATTGTTCTACTCAAAATTCCTGTTGGCTTCCGACAAGGCTGACGGGACCGGCGAAGAATGAGGACTTCTACAGGCTTAGCTGCTGCGCTGCTGTTCGTGGTTTCTACGTCGTGCAAGGGTGTGCCCGAGCATGTGATTCAGCCCGACGAGATGTCGGAACTGCTTGCCGACCGCTATGTGGCCGAAGCAGTGGTGGATTACAATAATACCCATTGGCGTACGGATTCGCAGCGTATTGCGCTGCGTGACGCCGTGTACGGGCGTCACGGCGTCACACAGGCCGATGTTGATACGTCGCTTGACTGGTATGGCCACAACATAGCCCGCTATATGGATGTGTACGACCATACGATTGAAATACTTGAGGCACGTGTGGCGCGCAGCGACACGCGCCTTCGTGCGGAGCATAATCTGACCATTGCCGGCGACAGTGTGGATGTTTGGCCGGATTCACGTTTTTATGCCATAACCCGTCGCAGTCCCGGCAGAAATATCTGCTTTGCTCTGAACAGTGACCAGAACCGCGAGCGTGGCGATTATTACACATGGCGAGCCAAGTTTGTCAACAATTCCGGTGATGCCTCATGGACTATAGTAGCTGAATATGCTGACAGTACGCTGGAATATATAGCTGAGCGCATCAGCGGCAACGGATGGCACGAAATCACTTTACAGACCGATTCCACCCGCATGGCCAGCCGTATATACGGGTCTCTGATGCTTTCGGGAGATAAATCGGCGCCGATGTGGCTCGACAGTCTTTCGCTTGTGCGCTGCCATCTCCGCGAAGACACTTATGCCCGCCGATATAAGCAGCGGATTATAAAACCATGAGCGGGATGCGGCGTGTTCTCGCTCATAGGGTAGTGCATGCCGGAAGGGTTTATAGGCTTGCCATAGCCGATATTTCAGGACCGGAAATTGTTGTGGAGCCGTTCAGTGTGGAAACTGCCGGAACGCCGTTTGTGGACGGGACGGTTTTCATCCTGTCTGCGTCAAGCATGACGTATGCGCCGGAGTGGGCTGGTAATGCGTCAGAAGCAGTGCTTGCAGCAGTGCCGGAAATACTTGATTGTATTCCGGATTCGATTCCCGGCATTAAACTGCTCTGATTCTTAGAGGTTGTTTAATAATGCTTGTTAATGACAGGGGTTGCCAATTCCATTGTTGACAACCTTAACAAAAATTTAAAATTACTTCTGCATGGCGTCTTTTATGTTAACGCACATTTACTCGTCGGTCACAATGGAACCACATTGCTCCCTCCTCATAAACTGCACCTTAACATAAAATACACCACCCTGTCGTTAACAATGATTATTAAACAACCTCTTACTGCTCGATACGCAAAAGGAATTCTTTGGCCGGGATGCCGTAGGCGTAACCGCCGATGCTTCCGTCGGATGCTATCACGCGGTGGCAGGGTATTATGATGGCTATAGGATTGGCGCCTACGGCTCCTCCTATAGCCCGAGCCGATGTGCGAAGGCGCTTGGCGAGGATGCCGTAACTTATTGTTGCCCCGTAGGGTATGGTTAAGAGTTCGCGCCATACTGCGCGCCTGAATTCGCTACCTGACGGATTCAGACGCGGTAGTGGCGGCAGCGGTTTATTTGCAAAATACGCGTCAAGCCATGCAGCGGTGGCTTCTTCTATGCAGTCGGAAGGCTTTGTCGGTATTGCCCGGGAGGTGAGTTTAAGCGATATGAGAGCGGTGCCGTCGCTTTTTATGTGTAGCGGACCTATAGGGCTGATATAAACCATTGTCAGAATGTGCGGAGTATGTCGATTATGGCGTTCTGTCTGTGTGATGAGTCTCTTTCGTGGCGAACAAAGGAAGATATGGGTCTATATGAGCCTACGTGCACGCAGTCGTGTGTGTTTCTGCTCTGGTTGATATTGTCTATTGTCTGCATTATGCGTTGGCGGCGCATGCGTTCGTCATTGGATATAAACAGAGAATTCTGCGCGGCATTCTCAGCCACTATTTCATGGATGTACACCCCCGCCCGTTTATAGCCGTAGCCCTGGCGGAATATGCGGTGCAGGCATGTCTGTGCGGCTTCCGTCAGGCGCATTGTATCGGACGTCGGCTCGTCAAGGTGCATGTGGAATGAGTTGCTGTATTGCGGCAGGTCTTCGCGGAAGCCGTTTGTCTGTATGAAAACTCCGATTGTGACTGCCCGGGAGTGCTGTTTGCGAAGTTTTCTTCCGAGATTTGTAGCAAATGCGGCCATGGCCTGATCAAGGTCGGAGACTGACGACAAGGACTTACCGAAACTACGCGATGACACCATTTGCTTGCGGCTTGTTTCGTTCTCGCTTTCCGGTTCTATGCATGCTTCTCCGTTTAGCTCCATCCATGTGCGTTGCGTGGCAATTCCGAATGTGCGCTCGATGTCGGCGCGCGGAATGTCGGCGAATTTAAGCGCCGTATCATAGCCGATAGGGGCGAGTTTTCGCGACAAGCGCCTTCCTATTCCCCATACGTCTGATATTGGGGTCAACGCCAATGCTTTACGGCGTTTTTCGTCGTTGTCTATAATGCATACGCAACGGTAGCCGGGATATTTCTTGGCAAATCTCGCGGCTATTTTTGCCAATGTCATGTTCGGGGCTATGCCAAGGGATGTGGGTATGCCCGTGTTTCGGCGGATACGGTGCACTATTTTGCGACCATGCTCGATGATGTCCTCTGAAGTGCTCCACAGACTCATGTCGAAGAAGCATTCGTCGACGGAGTAGATGCTGATGTCCGGCACGAGTTCGCCTATGGTGGCCATTACGCGTGCCGATATGTCGCCATACATGCGGTGGTTGCCCGACACTACGGCCACATTGTGGCGCATGCATATCCCTTCTATTTTGAAAAACGGATCGCCACGTTTTATGCCGAGTGCTTTTGCTTCATTGCTCATCGCAATGGCGCAGCCGTCGTTGTTGCTGAGCACTACGACAGGCTGTGGAGCACGAAGCCACGGAGACAGCACACGCTCGCACGATACGAAGAAGTTGTTGCAGTCAACAAGGCCTATCATCAGAAGTCATTACGGATGCGCTTACGTACTGACATAATATTGATTGCGCTGACAATTGTCATTATAACCAGGCCGGTAGCAATAGTGGGTGTCGCAGATACCGGCTCCGCATCAAGGCTGCGCAGGGCTTCGGCCCACATAGACGATGCTGCAACAGCGGTTACGGATGCGAGTATGAGTACGGAAGAGTTGACAATTAAAATCAAAGCTACGTAAGGTGCCGCAGTCTGCGCCGGGGAGTAGCCTAAGAGCATGAGCTGGTGTAGTTTCTCTCGGTTTTTCTGCAGGAGCAGATATATGCTCAGCATAAGAATGAAAAAGGCGAGTGCGGATATTATTGCGCCTACGGCTATCACTACCGCTGTCATTACGCGCAGGAAATAGGCGGCTGTGCCGTTGTCAAGCTTGTCGCCCGCGATGTCGAGGGAGTTGCGTTCCATATAGCTTGCGATGGCAGGGTCGCCGGGAGTGTTTATTTCAAGTACGAGCCTTGACGGCTGTACGTCGTTGCTGCGTGAGGCTGGAGCGAATTTTCCGTTGGCCCATTGCATGAATGCTTCCGGCACGGCGATGGTGTTGATTCTTGATGAGAATCCGGCTATATGGCCACGCATGCGTGTCACATGTCCGTCTGCACCATATAGGCTTACAACAAGCGGAATCATGCCTATTTCTCCTTCGCGCAGAGTTGGCAGGCCGCGTGTGGATGCAAAGCCGAAGTTGTATAGCGCGAGATAGTCGCGGGATAATATGATGGGCACGTCGGCTCGTTCTCCAAGTTCAGGATCGAAGTGCCAGTCGTCGGGCAGCCTGTCGAAAAATTTGTCGGGGATGCTTTCAAAAAAACTTTCGGTTGTCATGCCTCGTCCGGCAAAGTCTACACCAATGGTGGCTTTGAACCTTGATGCCGTGAAGGCTCCTATGGAATTTACCCATGGCTGTGCTTTGATGTCGTTTATCTCGTCGGGAGAGAATGAAACGTTTCGCTCGGTGAGTCCCACTTGTTTCGATACCACGATGAAATCCTGTTGCATGGCATTGGTCTCTCCATCCTTGAATATGCCGGAAGCGTCGCGGTAGAATTGTATGGCTGTCAATACGATAGAAAGGCCTATCAGGGAGGAGAACGCATAGCCGCATATCTGCGCCATGCTCATGTTGCGACTGAGGAGGCGTCGCACAAGGCTTCCGTTGTCGGTCAAGCTCATAGCCTTATCAGAGTATAATCGGTCAGTTTGAGATGGTTGCCCACTGATGTTGCCACTATGGCCGCTCCCTGCCTGTCGGCTTCGCGCTGCACCATTGTTGCTGCCGCAGCATTGTTCCGTGCGTCGAGATGGCTTACCGGCTCGTCAAGGATAAGGAAGTCGAAAGGCTGGCAGAGAGCCCGGACTATGGCTACGCGCTGCTGTTGTCCTATAGACAGGAATGCGGCTTTGGAATCGGCTTTGCCGGCGATTTCAAGTTCGTCAAGCAAGTCGAATATTTCGCGGTCGCTGCGGAAACCTGTAAGGTCGTTTTTGAGCCGTATGTTTTCCATTACGCTAAGTTCAGGAAACAGTCTCATTTCTTGCGGTAGCAGTGACAGTGAGCGACGTCTGAAGTCGCAGCGTTCGTCAATGCCAAGACCGCGGGTGTCGCGGCCGTCGAAAAAGATTTTACCATTGTAGTCGGTGCGGTTGCCGTAGATGAAACTGCATAGCGAGGATTTGCCGGTGCCGCTTTCCGCGCTTATAAGATAGCGTCTGCCGCGCAGCAGCTCTACGTCTTTAAGCCATACCTCCGAAGTGCATACGGGTGGCTCTTGTTCGCATCCTTCAAACACTTTCGGCAGCAGCCCTACAAGGGAGATGGTCTCAATCATCGCTGCTTATTGTGCCGACAGCCGCATGAAAGCATCCGCCGCGTCGCGGTGGAATTTTTTGTCGGTTGCGGCTACGATTATGCTTTCGATGAAAGGATACGGACTACCGGTGAATTCGCATTCGGAGATGAATTTATCATCGTCGCCGCTCATATGGCATTCAAGGCCGAAAGGAGCGCCGAAGCCTTTTACTATATCGCCGTCGGCAGGGATGTCGAATACGCCAGCCGATGAGTGCCCATTGAAGTTTGCGGCTAATGAGTTCTTGTGGTCGGTGGAAATGGGTTGGGTGGATGCGACGAGCATGCCGTCGATGTAGCCGAGATAGAAGTTGGCAGGATTCATCAAACCTATACCTCCGGGCACATTGAAGCGGGTCTGGTCGGCAAGTCGGGTTACGTTAATGTCATGAGTCTCCATATCTTCGGCCATTCCTATGATTTCTTCGGCTTTTGCTTTGTCATAGCCGGCAGAAATGGTTAAAGTCCATTTCGACAGGTCAAGTATGTCATTGAAGGCGGAGGGAGGGGCCACAGCAAAAGCCATGCTTCCGTTCAAAGCCTCGATATAGGGGCGCACGTCTTGTATTCCTAAGCCGCTGAACGACTCTATGATGATGTTGGATACTTCGTCGGACGGTTTTCCGGACGCTACGGCGAGTATGGTATTGGCGGGAAGCAGACGTGTGAATGACGTTTCTATAGGAGCTAATTTGCCGGCTATAGACACGGCTTTGCCATCGCGGTCGTACATGCTGCCGTCGACGAGCATTTTGTTGGAGTCAAATACGATGGAGTATGTGACGAAATGCCCTTCGTACATATTGTAAATATCTTTACCTCCTGCCATCTGGATGTAGGGATTGTGTGCAAGGAGTGCGCTATAGTTTGCAATTACTGTCGCCGCTTTATCTTTATTGCCAATGTTTTTGCTGATTATGTCCACATTGCTTGCGGGCGATTTTGCGGCGTCTTCAAGCGAATCCATGAGTTTGTCTATGTTTTCGGCTATCCAGACTCTGTTGCCTTTGAGTATTATCACGTGATTGTATACGGAATACCCGTCGATTTTATGAGGTTTGCCTAACTCTTTTTCCAAACCATCGGCAAGAGCGCCGGGATGTTTTGTGATGCAGGTGGCTATCGGTGAGGATTTATATTCATATACATATATGTTTTCATAATCCAAAACCGGGAGCGCATCCATGAGTTTCATGAACTCGCTGCGTGTGCCGCTCGTCATTGTAGCAAGGATGTTTTCAATACCTTGGCCGAACTTCCATGTATTGCCGTCTTTTTGTGCTCCTGCGCTTGTAAGGAACTTGTCGGCATTCAGTCTCACTATCATGCCGGTGTCTGCCGGAATGGAGGTGAGCACGTTTTCTTCGCTTTCAGAGCACGATATGAGCGTGATGGCGAAAAACGCAAAAAATGCGACAATAAGATGGTTGGTTTTCATAGTGTTATAGTATTAATTTTTCGCAAAGATAATGTTTTTTTCGTAGTGAGCCTTATGATTTTGTTCTATGTCGTAAAAAAATCGTAAATTCGCATAGTTATTGGATAATTTATAAACAAATGTAAATGAGCAGGCTTTATAAGTTTCTTGATTTAGAGGAGGTGAACAGGCCGTTTATGGCCGATATACGCTCTGCACTCGACCGGGTGGCTTTGTCGGGCCGCTATGTCGGCGGCCCCGAAGTGGAAACTTTCGAGCGAATGCTTGCCGACATGACCGGTACACGCCATGCAGTAGGTGTGAGCAACGGCTTGGATGCGTTGCGCATGATATTCCGTGCATTGATATTGCTCGGGAGACTGCAGCCCGGCGATGAGGTGCTCGTGCCTGCCAATACATACATAGCTTCGGTGCTCGCCGTGACAGATGCCGGTCTGAGGCCTGTGCCTGTCGACATTGACGCCTATACTTCCAACATGACGGCCGGGGCCGTCATGCGCGCGATAGGCCCCAGGACACGCGCTGTCCTTCCTGTACACCTCTATGGGCGTGCCTGCTGGGACGATGAACTGAAGGAGATAATATCGGAGAACAATCTTATAGTAGTGGAAGACAATGCGCAGGCGATAGGCGCTTTAGCCACTTCGGCGGGTCTCATAAGCAGTTCATGCCATACGGGTGCTCTCGGACATGCTGCCGCATTCAGTTTCTATCCAACGAAAAATGTTGGGGCTCTCGGAGATGCGGGTGCCGTGACGACGTGCGACGACGAACTTGCCGCTGCCGTGCGCGCGCTCTCCAATTATGGCAGCGACCGCCGTTACCACAATATATATGCAGGGTTCAACTGCCGTCTTGACCCTTTGCAGGCGGCAGTGCTTTGTGTGAAGCTGCCTCATACGGACGATGTAAATGCGTCCCGTCAAGCGGTGGCCGATACATATCTTCGGCATATCTCGAACCCGCTTGTCGAATTGCCTGCGCCATCCAAAGACGGCAATTGTGTGTGGCACCAGTTTGTGGTGCGTACTGCGATGCGCGACAGTTTCCGCGAATATCTTGCTGCCAATGGTGTGCAGACCGACATAAATTATCCAGTCCCTCCGCATTTGCAGCCGTGCTATGCGGAGTCGATGGCTGCAGTGTCGGCTCCGGTTGCCGAGCTGATGTCGCAGAGGTTGTTGTGCCTGCCGGTGTCGGCCTGCACATCCGTAGACGATGCCGTTGAAATATCGGCGATAATTAACAGATATTCCGAAAAATGATAGACCATAGTACATTCGGCACGCGTACGGCGCTTTTCCACACATTCGGCTGTAAACTGAATTTTGCGGAAACATCCACTGTGGCCGCAATGCTTTCCGAACACGGCGTGCGGCGTGCGACAGCCGGAGAGGAGCCGGACTTCGTGGTGGTGAACACGTGCAGTGTGACCGATCTCGCTGATAAAAAATGCCGTCAGGCCATACGCTCTTTCCACCGTCGCCATCCGTCAGCCGCCATTATCGTGACCGGATGCTACGCACAGCTTAAGAGCGATGAAGTAGCCGCACTTCCCGGAGTGCAGATAGTGGCCGGTATAGACAGAAAACTTGATATTGCCGAATTTATAGATGAATGGTGCCGCACGCGCAAGCCACGTACGCTCGTGAGGCCTTCGCGTGACATCAGGGAGTTTTCTCCATCATGCTCGCGTGGCGACCGCACCCGCTACTTCCTCAAGGTGCAAGACGGGTGCGACTATTGGTGCAGTTATTGCACGATTCCGGCCGCACGCGGACGTTCGCGTTCCGGAAGTGTCAAAGACATAGTGGCCCAAGCTGAAGCTGCTGCAGCCGAAGGTGGCAGGGAAATAGTGATAACGGGTGTGAACATAGGCGATTTCGGCAAAGGCAGGGATGATAGTTTCCTTGATTTGTGCCGGGAGTTGGATCAGGTGGATGGCATAGAGCGTTACCGAATCTCCAGCATAGAGCCGAACCTTCTGACCGATGACATTATAGATTTCGTGGCAAACTCACGCCGTTTTATGCCGCACTTCCATGTGCCGTTGCAAAGCGGCGACGATGAGGTGTTGGCTCTTATGCGCCGCCATTACGACACTGAGCTGTTCCGGCATAAGATGGAACTTATCAAGGCTGCCATGCCGCATGCATTTATCGGTGTCGACCTTATAGTGGGCGCACGCGGCGAAACCGAGGAGCGTTTTATGCGTTCGTGCGAATTTGTGGCGTCGCTCCCTGTGTCGCGTCTGCATGTGTTCACATATAGCGAACGCCCCGGCACCCGAGCTTTGGAAATCGGTCCTGTGGTGGCGTCTGAAGAAAAGCATCGCCGCACCCGTCGCATGCTCGCTGTGAGCGAAACGCTTTACCGGAACTTTGCATCGCCTTTTGAGGGTTGCGTGCGGCCTGTGCTGCTTGAGCATTCGAAGCCCGGACGGAAGATGTCGGGTTTTACCGACAATTATCTGAGGGTAGAACTTGATGCTCCGGCGGAGTTGGATAACACTATTGTGCCGGTACGTCTCGGCGGCCTTGATTCTGTAGAAGAAATTTTCAAGGACAGCAGCCTGTAATGAATTTAGGTCTCAAACTGATGGAATGGAGCATCCGTGCGGCGTCAAGGCTTCCGCTCGGAGTGCTTTATGTGTTCAGCGATGTAGCCTGTGTGTTTTTGCACCATGTGGTGCGCTACCGTCTCGGTACGGTGCGGGAGAATCTCCGAAAGTCGTTTCCTGAAAAGGGCAGCAGTGAACTTCGGGGCATAGAGAGGGCTTTTTACAGACATTTTTCCGATAATGCCGTGGAAAGCATGAAGCTTCTGCACATGAGCGACGAGGAAATGCGCCGTCGCATGCGTTTCAAGAATGTTGAGCTGATAGATAGTCTTTTTGCGGAAGGGCGTGATATTGTGGCTTATTTCTCTCATTGCATCAATTGGGAGTGGGCCACGTCTGTGGGGCTGCACACAAAATCGAAAATGGCGGAGGAGGCCGATTTCGGGTTTGTCTACAGACCTCTGAACAACAAAATTTTCGATGCATTGATGCTCGATATAAGACGCCGTTTCGGGGCTTCGGCATATCCAAAGACCACGGTGTTTCGCGAACTTATACGTATGCGTAAAAGTTCGCGACGTTTTATCGCCGGATTTATGAGCGACCAAAAGCCAAGCCATGGCGATCCGACGCAAGTGCTGATGTTTCTGAACCATCCGACGGCGATGATTACCGGCACTGAAACCGTTGCGCGTAAACTTAACACAGCGGTGATATACTGGGATATGCACCGCGAAGGCCGTGGACGTTATTGTATAGAATGCCGATTGATGTGCAGGCAAGCGGCCGATGAGGCCAAGGGCAGTATAACCGCATGCTATGCCGGAATGCTTGAAGACACCATAAAACGGAATCCGTCGCTATGGCTTTGGACTCATAAACGTTGGAAATATCCGGTGAAACTTGCAGGAGAATGAAAAAAGCAGCTGTAATAATATTAAACTGGAACGGATCGGAATTGATTCGGCGATTTTTGCCCTCGGTTGTGGCGAACACGAATTCCGCACTTGCCGACATAATAGTGGTTGATAACGGGAGCACAGATGACTCTCTTAAAGTGCTGGCTACGGATTTTCCCATGGTTCGCACAATAGCTTTCGCTGAGAATTATGGCTTTGCCGAAGGGTATAACCGGGCGTTGGACATTACACGCTATCCGTATACGGTGCTTCTTAACAGCGATGTGGCGGTGCGGCACGGATGGCTTGATGCCATGCTCAGATATATGGAGGCGCATCCCGAAACCGGGGCTTGCCAGCCTAAGATTTTAAGTGTTGCGGACCCATCGAAGTTCGAATATGCCGGTGCGTGCGGAGGATATGTCGACCGTAACGGCTATCCGTATTGCCGTGGACGCATATTCGGTGTCTGCGAGCATGACGATGGACAGTATGATGAACCGGCCTATATATTCTGGGCAAGCGGCGCCGCTCTTATGGTGCGCACCGAATTGTACTTGCGCCTTGGCGGTCTCGACCCTGTTTTTTTTGCTCATATGGAAGAAATAGACCTTTGCTGGCGCATACTTCTTGACGGGCATCGCATAGTGGCCGTGCCGTCGGCGGTAGTGGAGCATTTGGGCGGAGGTTCGTTGCCGGCAGGCAATCCGCGAAAGACTTATCTGAATTTCCGCAATAACCTGTTGATGCTGCATAAGAATCTGCCGGACTCGACACGCTGCCGGACGCTGTTGCGACGCCGTCTGCTTGACACACTTGCCTGGGTGCGGTTTATGGCAGCTTTGGATTTCAGGAATGCCGCTGCTGTGTGGCGGGCCCATCGCGATTTCAGCAGCATGCGCAAGCAGTATGCGTCTCATCCGACGCGTGATTTGCTGAAAGAGCGCAATGACACGCGACGAAATTTGCTTGTGGAATATTATCTGCATGGAATCAGACGTTTCAGCCAACTCAAATGATGCAACTAATTATTTCAAATTTCTCGATATGAAACACATTTTTCTTACAGTTTCAATGTTCTGTCTTTCTCTCGTAGCCTTCGGTTGGGGACAGAAAGGGCATGACACTGTGGCTTTTATAGCCGAAAACCATCTGACAGATGCCACAAAGGCTGCTCTTGATTCGCTGCTTGACGGCAAATCTCCGGTATATTGGGCCAACTGGCTTGACAATGCGAGCCACACGCCGGAGTACGCCTATACAAAAACATGGCATTACAAAAATGTGGATGCCGACCGCACTTATGACGACATGCCTCCGAATCCTGCCGGCGATGCTATTCTGGCAATAAAGTCGCAGATAGAGACATTGAAGAATCCGGCGACAAACAAGGCCGAAGCCGCTTTGGCCTTGAAAATACTTATCCATGTGGTGGGCGACATGCATCAGCCCATGCATATGGGGCATGCCACGGACCTGGGCGGCAACCGGACAAAACTTAAATATTTCAACCGGGATAAGAATCTGCACAGCATATGGGATACCGACCTTCTTGAAAGTTCGCATCGCTGGAGCTACACGGAGTGGCAGCAGCAGCTTGACCGGCTTGATGATGCGGAAGAAGCTATAGTGGTGCAGGGCGATGTTGACGACTGGGGACGCGAAACCATAGCAATAACCCGCGATGTATATAATTTCTTTCAGCCAGGCTTGAATGTGAGCTACAATCAGATAGCTTATTGGGCGCCCACCATCGAGCAGCAGCTGCTGCGCGGAGGTCTGCGTCTGGCACATCTGCTTAATGGCATCTATGATCCGTCTTACGGCAAGTAAGAGGTTGTCAACAATGGAATTGTCAATCCCTCCGAAATTTTTGAGTGTCTTTATCCCTTTTCTTCAGTCGCATAGCCCGCTATGCTCCTTCGCCACAGGAATAAATCCGTCTGAAAAATTTCGGCCCTGTCATTAACAAGCATTATTAAACAACCTCTAAAGATAGGCATACAGCAATAAAACAAAAAAATCCGCCTGATGAAAGGCGGATTTTTTTGTTTTATTGAAAGAGATGGTTAGTCCTCACGTTCAAGGTGCATGAAGCCGTGCCATATTGAACTCAGTGTCATGCCGAGACAATTCTCACGGATGTATTCGCGGCTTACTTCTTCGTCGAGCAGGTAGCTGTATTCCATGCGCACATTTCCGTCGCGTACAACAGCTGTGGGCAGGTTTTTGCGGCAGTTGTGGCGGTTAGCCAGTTCCAACAGGTTGCCTTGCGGTTCGTAGCCCTGGGCTGCGGAGAGGAATGATAGGCGGTTGTCATTGACAAGGATATATATGGCCACGTCATAGACGAAATTTTCATCGGCCTGCTGCACTATCATGAGGTCGCCATCCTCGTCGAAACTGGAGGCTATATGCATCTCGTCGAGAATGTCGCGGATGATGTGTTTGTCGATAGTTTTCATTGTTGTGCGGTAGTTTTGCACAAAGTTAACGATTCACGTTGATATATGCAAACGTATTTCAGCGAATGACTGTCCATCCGAGCGCCCCCTGCCTCAGTTCCACAGGGTAGTGGAGTCCTTGGCGCAGGGTTATGTAGTCGGATGCGTTGGTTTTCCGTTCTATTGTGTGGCCGTCGGGAAGACGCAAGGTGTATTCATAATGGTATATTTTCTTAGAACTGTCGCGCACATAGCGTCCGCGACCCACACGTCGGGTGCCGTATTCCGTGCGTACGTGCTTTTCGATGAGTTCTGCGTCGACGGTTTTGGCGGATTTTAGATCTGCGCCGGTATAGTTGGCCGTGAGCACTGTGAAAAATGCAGTGATGCTGAATACTACGAATAAAATAATGGCACCGAATGGCTTTCTTTGAATGCCGGTAAGTTTCGGAGCAGTCCGGGCAAACATCCATGCAAAGAGCAGCCCGGCGGTAAAGGCTGCTGCAAGTGGAATCCATGTGTCGACGTAGGTGCGTCCAAGCAGGAACCATCCTGCACAGGCCATTAAAAATGATAAAATCAGGGTTATGACCCTTAGAATACGGATAAACATGGGATATGATGATTTTCAGATGCAAAAATACGTAAAATGCCGATGAAAAATATTGTGAAAGGCAAAAAAAATATATAAATTTGCAGTGACTTAAAAGTCGGCATGAGATGTAGCGGTAAGTGTCGGCATGTAGTTGTATAGCAATTCATAACCAACAAAGGATTAATTCTTTATAATATGTCAAAAGTAACTGTCGTAGGCGCCGGCAACGTAGGCGCAACATGTGCTAATGTTCTCGTAACCAATCAGGTGGCAGACGAAGTTGTTCTCCTCGACATCAAGGAGGGCGTTTCCGAAGGCAAGGCCATGGACATCATGCAGACTGCCAGCATTCTCGGCATCAACACCCGTCTGACCGGTGTGACAAACGATTATGCCATGACTGAGGGCAGCGACGTCGTTGTCATCACTTCCGGTATTCCCCGCAAGCCCGGTATGACCCGTGAGGAACTCATCGGAGTGAACGCCGGCATTGTAAAAAGCGTTATGGATAATGTGCTCAAACACTCTCCCAACGCAATTGTAATCTGCGTGTCGAACCCCATGGATACTATGACATATCTTATCCACAAGACAAGCGGTCTGCCCAAACATCGTATTATCGGTATGGGCGGAGCTCTTGACAGCGCCCGCTTCCGCTATTTCCTCAGCATTGCCCTCGGTGCGAACATCACAGAGGTTGAAGGCATCGTGATAGGCGGCCACGGCGACACCACTATGATTCCTCTCGTGCGTTATGCCGCGCACCGCGGTCTGCCCGCGACCGAACTCCTTGATAAGGAAACCCTTGAGAAGGTGGCTGCCGACACCATGGTTGGCGGTGCTACCCTCACCAAGCTCCTCGGCACCAGTGCATGGTATGCTCCCGGTGCGGCCGCAGCACAGCTCGTGCAGGCTATTCTCCACGACGAGAAGAAACTCATCTCCTGCTCGGCTCTGCTGGAGGGCGAATATGGCCAAAGCGACATCTGCATAGGCGTTCCCTGTCTCCTCGGCCGTAACGGCATAGAGGAAGTGGTTGAGTTCAAACTTAACGATCAGGAAAAAGAGCTCTTTGCAAAGAGTGCGGAAGCAGTGCGTAAAACCAATGCAGCACTTGCAGGCGCTCTCTGATTATCGGTAACTGAAATCTAAGACACAATGGAGCACAGCACACGCCGACGCCATGCGCCGCGTATCTGTGCTCCATGTCTGTTTTTACAAAATATAAATAGTCAGTACTCTCTAAAATTATTATATTATGAAAAAAATTGCATTGTACGCTCTTGTAGCGCTGGCCGGTATGGCTTCAGCATCCTGTGGCAAGACTCAGGATGCCGCAGACAAAGCGGAAGAGGCTGTGAGCGAAACTCTCAAGGAAAATGCCGAAGCAGCCGCTGACGCGGCAAAAATGGCTGTGGACAAAGTGGATGAAGCGGTTAAAGGCTCTAACGGAGAAGTTGTGGAGCTTACCGACGACAATGTGCTCCGTCCGGATACCAAGGTGGATAAACTGACGATAGTAGATTTCAACGCTACATGGTGCGGCCCCTGCAAGATGCTTGCTCCAGTGTTTGAATCGGCGGCCGAAAGTTATGGTGATAAAGTCGATTTCCTGTCGGTGGATATTGATAAATGCGCGGCAACGAGAGATGCATTCGGTGTTGAAGCTGTGCCTACTGTCGTTATCATGCGCCCCGACGGCAAGACTGAGCGTTATGTCGGAACCCAACAGCTTCTGCCTGCCGACAACTTTATGAAAATTATCAAAGACAACCTTTAACGAAGCCGTAGACATGGCGTAGCTTCCTGCAGCTGCAGGAAGCTACGCCATGTCTACGCATATGAAAATGAATCGTAAAGAGATTTCCGATAACATACGCATGCGCCTTGGCATTGACAAACTTAATGCCATGCAGCGTGCCATGCAGAATCAGTCTTCAAAGCATATTGTGCTGTTGGCGCCTACGGGTTCGGGCAAGACAATAGGGTTCGCACTGCAGTTGCTGAGGTCGCTCGGTGCGCCGTGCGGAAAAGTGCAGGGCGTGGTTATCGCCCCGTCACGCGAACTGGTGATTCAGACGGCAGAGGTGTTGAGGCGCATAGCGGTGGGGCTGAAGGTGTCGGCGCTTTATGGAGGGCATTCTGTTGCGGAAGAGAAATCCACTCTTTCCGTAGCCCCCGATATAGTGGTTGCAACTCCCGGACGTCTGCTTGACCACATGCAGCGCGGACGCATAGACGTCGGCACTGCTCGGGCTCTTGTCCTTGACGAGTATGACAAGTCTCTTGAACTCGGATTCCGCGATGAGATGAGCCGTATCGTGCGCAGGATGCGGGCTTTGAGTCTGGTGGTGCTGACATCGGCCACGGAGCCGGATGAACTGCCGGACTTTGTAGACCTCGGAGGGGCTGCCGTACTTGATTTTCGTGGCGACGCTGCTCCTTCCGAAGCCAAGGGCGACGTGCAATTCTTAAAAGTTCGTTCTGAAAGCCCGGATAAACTCGGTGCATTGGAGCAGTTGCTGTCGTCTCTTGCCGGAGAGCGTGTTATAGTGTTTGTGAACTATCGCGATGCGGCGGAGCGAGTGTACGGAGCCATGAAAAAGGCAGGACTTCCCGTGGGTCTTTATCATGGGGGGCTTGACCAAATAGACCGCGACAAGGCGGTGGTGCGGTTCAATAATGGTACGACTCCGGTGCTTGTGGCTACGGATTTAGGTTCGCGAGGTCTCGACATAGAGGGCGTAAACGATGTGGTTCATTACCACATGCCTTCCACTTCCGAAGCATGGACACATCGCAACGGCCGTACGGGGCGCATGGGTGCCGACGGGCGGGTGCTTGTGATAGTGAGCGATGGCGAACAGATTCCGGAATATGTGCGTACCGATGGCGAATTTGCAGAAAACGTAAAAGGGGCAGTGTGTTCGTCCTCCATGGCTACGCTTTTCTTCGATGCCGGAAAGAAAGACAAAATTTCGAAAGCGGATATTCTCGGTTTCATATGTCAGCAAGGTGCTCTTGATGCCGGACTTGTAGGAAAGATAGATTTGCGAGACAGGTTTGCATATGTGGCAGTACCTAAAGAGGCGATGAGAAAGCTGCTTGAAAATCTTGAAGGAAAAAAAATCAAAGGAAAAAAGATAAGAATCAGTGAAGCTAAATGAATGATGCTCGATTCATGCACAACGGGGGCCGGCTTGCAAGCCGGCCCCCGTTGTGTCGTTCGGTCTAAAGGACTATGAGGAATCCTCCCCGCGGTTTCATGTCGATATTCTGCGGAATGGATTTCACTTTGTGTATCAGCCAGGGATTGGCTGTGTCTCCGCTGTCGGTGAACAGCGTTGCGTCTGTGGTGCCGTCTTTCTGTATGAGCGCGGTGTCGAGGTTTACATTCAGAGGCGAGTCGGTGCCGTTGATTCCGGCAATGAACCATCTGTTGCCGCTGCGTCGTGCAATTACTGCATGATGTCCGGGGTAGCCTGATATAAGGCGCGTCTCGTCCCATGCGGTGGGAAGTGTTCCGAACAGATTCTGTACTTCGGCGGGCTGTGCGTGATAGCTTTCGGGTTTGTCGGCAAGATGCTGCACCGAGGATTCGAATAAAGCAGTAAGGGCAAGTTCGTGCCCGTGGGTGGTGATGTGCGGGTGCTGCGAGTCTGAGAATGTGCAGGGCGTGTAGTCCATCGGGCCTATAACGTTGCGGGTGAACGGAAGTGTGGCGTTATGGCATGCGGCCTTGTCGGTAAGCACGGGGGCGTTATTGTACCACTCAGCGCCGTATACACCCTCTACAGAGACTAAATTGGGGTAGGTGCGCTGCCATCCCCGGGGCACGGTGGCTCCGTGGAAATTTACAAGCAGATTGTGGCGGGCGGCTGATTCGAGCAGCTCGATGCAGTAGTCCATTGTTTCACGTGTGTCGCCGGAGAAGAAGTCGATTTTCACACCAGCCACGCCTTTGTCATGAAGCATTGCGAATTCGCGCTCTCGGTCTTCGGCTTTGTTGAGTTTGAACAACGGGCCTCCGGCTCCGTTTGTAGTCCAGGCCGTTGACGAATTGTACCACAAAAGCACTTTGATGCCTTTGTCTGCCGCATACGCGATGGCGTCGTCGATGTTTCCTCCGTTTTCCATAACATCCCATTCCCAGTCGATGAGCACATAGGGGAGTTTTAGGGCGGCGGCCATGTCAATGTATTGTTTTACAAGCTGGTAATCTTTCGAGCCTCGGTTGTATGCCCAATATATCCATGAAGCGACTCCTGGTTTTATCCATGAGGTGTCGCTTATTCGCGAATCCGGGCTGATGTCGGTGACGAGCGTGGACTCCACGATTTGGCCAAGGCTGCCTATCACTGCCAGGCGCCATGGCGTAGCCTGACAAGCGGCGTCTCCGCCCCAGCTGACAGCATATTCCGATGGCAGGTCAATGGCAGAGAGCGACGATGCGCTGTGTCCTTTTTCTATTCCTGCCTCGGTAAAGAGGCCGTAGGTATCGTTGCCGAATTCAAACAGGGCAGGGTATCCCCAATGCTTGTCGGGCTGTGCGAGTCCTGTCTCCTCCGGGAAAAAACGCTCGTATGACGGGTCGTATTGCTGCATCCATCTTTTGCATTCGGGAGCTATCCGGTAGCGTGTAAGCTCGCCTGTAATAGTATCTGATTTCGGGCTTTCGTAACGGAATGCCACGCCATCGTTGTACAGACGCATGGTGAGGACTACATTCTGTCCGTGGGCGGCGAGGGTATATTCGTTGTAAATGTTCGAGCATTCACGCCGTTTGCCGGAGAGCATTGTGTAGCTGATTTGTTTGTCCTTGCAGGTGAGGGTGGCATTCATGCCGGCATGAGCCTGAACCCCGTCTGCGGTCGTTGCTCCGATTGACGATATGCTGAACAGATGGCTGCTATTTTCTGCGTTGCGGTAGCATACATCTATGCTGGACGTTGAATCATTTTTGAGTTTTGCAATGATTCGTCCGTCGGGTGAATGCAATTCCATCGCTGCAGCAGAAAGCCATGGAAGACACGCTGCAATTAAAAATATGTTTTTCATGTCATTACTGGTTTATGAATACAAAATTACAGAAAACAATTTATATGAAAAAGCGTGACGCCATAGCGCCATTAAAATAAGGGGTCGCCGCTGTATCATTCATCCCAGTTGTCGGTGCGGAAGGGCACTAATGGCAGACCTTTCAGGCTGTGTATGTTTCCGATGGAGAAGTTCTTGAAGCAATAACGCACAGCCTTTATGTCCGATACTTCATCTGACGAGACCTCAATTGCTCTGTTATACCATAATTCTTTTGCCCGGGCGGGGTAGAATATTTTGTCGGCTCCGGCCACTTCGAAACCGTTCAGTGAGGCATTGGGCGTAAGGCCGTTTTCAATGTTGTCAAGGTGGATAATAGCTTTGTTGCCATAAAAATCAGCCGACTTGAACATCGGGTATCCGCTGTCGATGCCTGGGATGCCATATGTGCGTCCGGCTGCAAGAAATGCAAGACGCTCGCCTATTTCTTCTTTTTTAGAGCCGTGTATGTCGTTTATCTCGTGCGGGTATATGAGGTCGGTGGTGGAGACGCAACCGCTGTTGGGGATAATTTCCGCAGCTTTGTGCTGTGCTTCACGGAGCATGGCCGCCGACGAGCCTTCGGGGTTGCCGTAGTTCCACGCCGGAATCTCTACGAAGTAGAAGGGGAGCTCTCCATGTTTCCATTCGTCACGCCATATGCCTACCATGTCGGAAAGTCGTACAGGATAGGTGTCGTGCCGCCCGACATTGGCTTCGCCCTGGTTCCAAAGAAAACCTTTCACGGTATATCCGGCAACAGGATGGAGCATGGCATTGTACATCACATTGGAACGTTCCCACAACGGAAGAATTGAATCGGGAGTGTTTTTTTCTTTGTCGACGTTGAAGTCGGGGTAGGTGTCGAGTTTCCATTTCGGCATCCACCCTTCGGCTTTGCTTCCTCCGAGCGAGCAGTTGATGACTCCTACCGGAACATCAAGGATGTCGGTGAGAGCGCGTGCAAAAAAATAAGCCACAGCCGAAAAGTCTCCTGCGTTTTCCGGTTTGCTTTCCTGCCATATGCATTCCACGTCGTTTTGCGGCTCGTAATTGCCGCAACGGGCCACAGTGGCCACGCGTATTCCCGGATATTTTCCGGAGTAGGCAATGGCACGGCCTGCGTTCTCTACCGGCTGGCACCAGAAACCTTTAAGAGGCATTTCCATATTGGACTGTCCGGAGCAGAACCATACTTCGCCGACGAGCACATTTTTCAGAACGATGTCCGACCCGTCTCCTTTGACGGTAATTGAGTAGGGGCTGTAGGATGCCTCGGGCGTAGGGATGTAAAAATCCCATCGTCCGGATTTGTCGGTGCGTGTGTTGTGGATTGAGTCGTCCCATCCGGGAACGATGGAGATCTCCGAGCCCGGAGTAGCCCAGCCCCATATGTGCGCGTCGGCTTTCTGCTGGAGCATCATGTTGTCGCCAAATATCTGCGGGATTGAAATCTCGGCATTGGCAGAGATCGATGCTGCCAATGCCAAGATTGAAATTATGGAATTCTTCATTTGATTTTAAGAACGAAGGATATATCGTTGGGTTTCTTGTCTTTTGGCAGAGTAACTTTGAGTCCTTCGGCTGTCTGACGGAACTTCACATTGCCGGCACCGAGCATTGACACTTTTTTTACCCGTGGTGCTCCTTCTGTGGCGGCAAAGGATTTTACGATGACCTCACCGTCGGCAGGCCAGTCGAGAACGTGGGCGTAAACATTGCCGTCTTTTTGAGTGAAGCGTATGTCGGCCGAAGTGTATGCGGCGTTTTTGCCTTCGTTGAAGCCGGGGCCGTCGAGCGGAATCTCGTTCTCGGTAGAGGGACCTTCGCCGTATACGTTCCACGGACGTGTGCCGAAGATGGCTTCTTTATTGATGTCCATCCAGGCGGCTATATCTTCGAGAATCTTTTCTTCTTTGTCGTCGATTGTGCCGTCGCCGCGCATCGGCACACTGAGCAGCATATTGCCGTTTTTGCTTACTATGTCGATGAGCATGTGCACTACGGTCTTGGCAGATTTGTACCAATTGCCGGTGTAGCAGGAGCGGTCGTAGTGCCAGTTGCCGAGGCATGTGCATGTCTGCCATGCCTTATCCTGTCCGGCAGACGGCACTCCTTTTTCCACATCCCACACCAATGCCTCTTTGTGCATGTCCTGCAATTTTTTACCGAATACGACGGCTGAAAAATCTTTTCCTTTCATTCGCAGATTATGGTTGTAGAAATGCGCCACTACGTCGAGCCCGGTGTCGTCAATGGGCCAGAACGGCAGCACACTGTCGTCGAAATATACGAGGTCGGGATTATAACGGTTTATCATGTCGACCGTGCGGTTGAAAAAATTGTCATAGTATGCTTGCGTGGGGCGGCTTGTTCCTTCTGGCCAGTCCCATATGTGCCATATGTGTTCGCTTAGCGAATGGTTCTGTACATAGAGTTCCTGCGGGTCGTATCCTTCCCACCATTTTCCTTTGCCGTCTTCTTTTGTTATGATGCGGGCGTCGTATGGTATTCCGGCATACGGCCCTTTCTTGTCGGCGCCTTGGCCGGTCTCATACCATGTCCATGCATGAGACGAATGGATGCTCACGCCGAAAGGCAGGCCGTTTTTGCGTGCGGCTTTTTCCCATTCGGCGAGAATATCTCTTTTAGGTCCCATGTTGACGGAGTTCCAGCGCTGGTATTTGCTGTCCCAAAGGTCCATGTTGTCGTGGTGGTTGCCCATTGCGAAAAAATATTGGGCGCCAACACGCTTATATAGCTTTACGAGTTTTTCTGGATCCCATTTTTCAGCTTTCCATTCGTTTATCACGTCTTTGAATCCGAATTCCGAGGGATGGCCGTATTTCTCTATGTGTTTCTTATAGACGTCTCCTCCTTCTTCATACATGGCGCGTCCGTACCAGTCGCCGGCTTCCGGTTGGCATTGTGGTCCCCAATGGGCCCATATCCCGAATTTTGCATCGCGGAACCACTCGGGGGTCTCGTATTGCGAAAGAGATTCCCATGTGGCTTCGAATTTTCCTTGTTCGGCAGCTTCGCGCTGGGCGAATGCGCTTGCCCCGCATAGCAGAATTGATGCGCAAAACAGATTTGTCTTGATGGATGTTCGGTTTATCATATGTATTAAATGATAGGTTGTTCTCTTATATGTTTTAATTGTTAATTTATTATAAGCCATAGGCTTCCTGAAATCGGAGTCCAGTTGAGCTGCATGTTCTTCTGCCCTGACGGCCCGAGTTGTTCGGGCTTTTGGAATTTGGTGCCGACAGGAGGAATGGCATGCATTAATCCGAACGAGGTGGCAGGAAATGGAGCGGATGTGAAGCCGTTGCCGTCGTATTGCGGTTTTTGCGGAGCAAGCATCTGGAAAAACAGTCCCGAACGCTCGGGGATGAATGTGATGCGTCCTTCCGAAGTTTCGATTGTTACGGCCCGGCAGTCGGCATGATAGCCTTTAAATTCGGGATATGTCCATGATTCGCCGGTGATGGTATTGTTGTAACCCTTTTTATGGACTCCGAACGATGTGCCTTCCCTGCGGTTTTTCCACACTCTGTAAGGCCCTTCGCCAACCCATTCCATGCTTTTGACTTTTTCTTCCGGATAATGGAATCCGAGACCTATGTAGTCAGTTTCTCCGGCAATGGAAAATGAGTAGTCGATCTTTGGCGGCATGTCGGGCGAGAATGTCCATCGCAGCCATTGTCCGCCTTCAAAATCGGGTTCTACAATGCAGCTTGCTCCGTCGCGGTAGCATCTCAGACCCCGGCATGCGTTTTTTGACGGGACTACAGAGGGTCCTTCGTGCAGCGACAGACGGCCTTCGGGTGTTTCTATTCTTTCAAGCATGCCTGAACTTTTATCGAACATGTAATAATTGCCGCCATGTTGTATTGTCAGACGGGTATCGGTTTCGCTCATGTCGGGTGCAAGGTGGGCTGCTTTTCCGAGCAGTCGGTTCTGTAGCCGGTTGCCGGTTCCGATGGGGCGCCGGAAATTATACACTTCATGTCCGTGAGGGTCGGAGACAGATACCATAAGGATGTCATGGCGGGTCCAATCGTCAGGAAGTCCGAGGTCCAGCAGGCGTCGTTCGCCCGGCGCACATAGTAGAGATGTCACAGAGCCTTGTTGCGCGATAGTTTCGGTATAGCTGCCATCTGAATTCCTTTCAATATCGATAAGCAAATATCTGAAACTGCACTCCGACAGGTCGGTGAACATGAAATTGTTCTCTACTGCCACTATGCCGCCGGACTGCTCCCGCACCGAGCGGTCGGCTATACGGACCGGCGACCATATTTCTTTTATTGCATAATAGCTGCCCTCTTTTTCGCGGTAGGGTCCTACGATTCCGTCAGGGGCGAGGTCCCTTCGGCAGTCTATGCTGTCGTTCATGTCGTTTCTTACGAGTCCCTCGTCAAGCAATGCCCAAAGGAAGCCGCCGGCCGGGGCACGGTGTTTCATCATTGTGTCCCAGAAATCGGATAGGGAGGCTGCGGCTCCTCCGTCGAAAATGCCATGCATGAATTCCGTCGGGAAATATACGTCGCGGTCGTAAATGGCAGAATTCACCACATAGTTGTAGTCGGGGTAGTGTTTTGTATCGGTGCCCCGGAAGCGCTCCCATGGATGTATGACGAAACGCTTCTGAAGGTCGTAGATGTCGTAATCGTCATCTACCTCGGTATTCCATCCGCCTTCGTTGCCGTTGGCCCACAGAATCACAGACGGGTGGTTGCGGTCGCGTTCCACGACAGATTTGACAAGGCGGCGCGCAACATCAGCATCGTATTTCTTTTGCCAACTGCATAATTCATCGATTACAAGCAGGCCTATGGAATCGCAGATTTCAAGGAAATCCTTGTCGGGAGGGTAGTGCGACATACGCACTGCATTCATGTTCATGTCCTTTATGAGCATGGCATCGTCGAGAGAGATGCGCCGCGATAGCGTACGTCCGCTTTCTGGCCAGAAACAATGGCGGTTCACACCTTTGAATATTATGCGGCGTCCGTTCAGATAGAAGCCGTCATTCTCGCGGAATTCTACAGTGCGGAAACCAATTTTTTCCGTTACGCGGTGCAAAACTTTTTCGTTGCGCCGGAGTTCTGCCACCAATATGTATAATTGGGGAAATTCGTGGCTCCATGGTGTGACGCCTTTGATTTTGGTGTCTATGATTTCTCCGCATTCAGCGCTTAAGGGTTCCGATAGCCGTCGGCCGTCAATGGTCTCTACGTGTATGCTCACGCGGGTGCCGCGTGGGCACTGCGATGTGTATGGTTTCACACGTAAGGTACCGTCGGCTTTTGCGTCGACAGCTATGCCTGAAATGTGTGCTGGCGGCTTTATTTCCAGATATACAGGACGGTATATGCCTCCGAACAGCCAAAAATCCGTCTGTCTTTCCGCACGGTATATGGAACTGTCGGCCGGGCATTTTCGCACCTTCACTTCCAGACAGTTTTCGGCTCCGAAACGCAGTTTGTCGGAAATGTCGTAGCTGAAGCGATAGAAGCCGCCTTCGTGGGTAATGCCGGCTGTTTTTCCGTTGATTTTCACTTCCGTATCGGTCATAGCGCCTTCGAAAACGATGTCGATGGAACTTCCTTTCCACGCTTCGTCGGCTATGAAACGATGACGGTACAGGCCTGTTTCGTCAGAGGCGAACGGTTCTTCCCAACCATAATAATAAGTACCGAAACCTTGTGTCTCCCAGCATGACGGTACTTTTATTTTGCTCCATTGTCCGCTGTTTCGTCCTGATGTGCACATGAAGTCCCATTGCACGTCGGAGTCCTTATCCGTGCCGGAAAGATAATGGCGTGTTGTTTCGGGCGGAGTCGCACTGGCATTTGCAGTCAAAGAAGCAAATGCCAGTGCGATGGCGATTTTAAACACTTTCGGTTTCATGCGTGTGCTATTTCTGCCTCATTATGGCAACATCCCATGCTCCGATGGTAATGTTGTCGCCTGCTTTTACTGCCTGGCCGGTGAGTAGATTAGTAGCGGATGGCATGCGGTTGTATTCTATAGTGACAGGTTGTCCGCTGTAGTTGAACACATAGTCGATGCGTTTTCCGGTGCCGTTGGTGCCCGTGCGCATGATTACAGGAAATTTGTATTCATTGTCGCTTATCAGGTTTTTCTCAACTGCTGCCATGCGTACTATTTTGTCCATAAGCTCCTGCGATGGATAGGCGCCGATATAATAAAGTTTTCCTTTTCCGTAGCTGTTCTCAGTAATTACAGGCCATTGTCCGAAGAAAGGATGGTCGGCATAGGCAAGAGGTTTTGCCGTCTCCGGAATAAGAAATTCGTACCATGTGCCGATGCTGTTGCGGTCGCCGAGCCCGAACGCGTTGTCTTTCAGCTTCATGTCGCAAATGGTGGAGTACTCTTGATAATAGAATCCGCAGGCGTCGCGTAGCGGGCCGGGGGCACAGACAGGGCGTACGGCCGAGTGTTCGTTGCAGTAAGCGCTTTTGTGCATCATCACTACGCTTCCGCCGTCTTTAACAAATTTGTCAATGGCAGCGAGGAGTTTGTCATCGGCTACGTATAGAGGCGGAATCACGAGCAGCGAGTATTGGCTGAAATCATGGATTTTGTCGCATGGCACAATGTCTGTTTCGATGTTCTGGAAATAAAGGGCTTTGTGGGCGAGGTGCACAGGATAGTTGACGTCGGTGGGATAGCCGCCTCCTTTTGCGTGGGGCATGAAAGTGAGGGCGTGGTGCGAATCATGGCTGTAGAGAATGGCTGCCTTGTTGTTCTTTTTTAGATTCACGATGTCCTTGCCTATTTTGTCGAGTTCACCGGCTGTCCGCTGAAATTCGCGGTAGATGCGGTTCGGCTCGAGATCGTGTCCGAGCACACCTCGCCAGTATGTTTCCTGTCCGTAATGAAGTGTGGCCCAATGCCAGTATTCCACCATGTTGGCTCCAGATGCATAATGGGAGAATACATTCTGACGCAGCTGGTTGTCGTAGGGCGGGTATTGGCCGGCCGAGTCCCAGCCTGTGCCTTGGGCGTTGGTCTCGGTTATAAGATAATTGTTCCCGGCGACAGAACGCATGAAATCGCCGGCATAGGCTATCAACTGGCCGTCTTGTGCGTCCTGGACACCGTGATAGACGTTTATCGCCGGATATTGCATCTGACGGAAAGATTCCACTTGGTCGACGTTGTGGAAAGCAGGCATAAAGCAATGAGTCACAAACTGGTCGTCGAGTTTGTATTCGTTCACGATGTCGCATTGCCAGTTCAGGAAATCGGCAATCTGCTTGCGGTTGTAACGTTCCCATTCGTTTTTGTACGATGGATTCGTTACGCCGTCGCGTTCGTAGAATTCTTCCCATGTGTTTATGTTCATGCCCCAGTAGTTCATGCCCCATTCTTTTGTGAGCAGGTCGAGGTCGCCGCCGAATTTGTTTTTTATGTAGTTGCGGAAACCGATGAAATAGTCGCGGTTGTTGATGCCTCGGGTTTCAAGTTCGTTATCCACCTGATAGCCTATGATAGCCGGATGTTTGGCGTATCGTTCCATCATTTTCCTTATGATGCGTTCGCTATAGAAACGGAAGGTAGGGTTGGTGAAGTCCATGTTTTGACGTATGCCATAATGCGACTTTTCTCCGTTCATCTTTTCGGATAGAACCTCCGGATGTTTGTGCGCGAGCCATGCCGGCATTGAGTATGTGGGTGTGCCGAGTATCACTTTGATACCTGCATCGTGGAACTTGTCGATTATGGTGTCCATCCATTCGAATTCGAACACGCCTTCCTGTGGTTCGAACAGGCCCCAGGATGATTCGCCCACGCGCACCACTGTCAAGCCGGCATCTTTCATCATGGCTATGTCTTTGTCAAGACGACTGTAAGGCATGTATTCATGATAATAGGCCGCGCCATAAAGCGGGCTTTCAAAATTGTATTGGGCTGCCAGGCCGAAAGCCATCGACAGACCGATGCAAAGCAGCGAAGATTTCTTCATGGTGTTTATTGTTTTTTTAAGGTTTCCGGTGTTATTATGAAGTTGAAATTGTAAGTCTTGCAGGCGTCAATGGTGTATTCCTTTGCTGTCTGCGCTCCCCAGCCGTCGTTGCCGCCGACGCCGTGGATCATCATGTCTATGTTTATTGTCGTATAGTCGCGGACCGGTAACTCGTAGCGATGGACGACGCTTTCTATGTCGTCCTCGTTATAGGGCCATGCTCTGAAGTTGAACGGTTGTCGCGACGCAAAGCGGATTCCTTGTCCGTTGTTTCTGGTTATGGAAAACCATCTTACATCGGAGCGGTTCGAGTTGTCCTGTGCCATAACATAGTCGGGACTGAAATCCTTTAGCAATTTTGAATATAGACCTATAAACGCGCTTGTCTTGCGGTCAGGATAGTTTTCCCATTCGCCTCGGCCGTACCATGTGATTACGTCATAGCCTGCAGGCAATCCGCAGCGGAATCCGAATTTTGGCATCGGCGGGATATTGTCGGCATAGGGTTCATATGAAGCCGATACGGATACGGCTGCCGACGGGCCGATGACATATTTCAGATGCAGGTTTGCGCCGACCGAAGGCAAATCCATGTCGAATGACACGGAGGCCGATGAATCCGATTCGCAGATGGCGTAACTCTTTACCTTGCGTAATGCTGCGGCATCTTTCCATATTCCGAGGCGTTCTTTGTAGCCGTTGTATTGCTGTACATCGTTAAGCGGTTTCCAAAAATAGGGTTCAAGAGGCTTTTGGATAAGGTTTTTACCGTTCATGTTCCACGAATCCAATTCACCGTTGTGTCTGTTGAAGGAAATTGATGTATTTTCAAAGGAAACGGTTATGAAATCGTTGTTTTCTGAAACAGATATTTGTGTATTGTTGCTTGCCTGCTGCTTGAATCCGAGAGGTTCTCCGAATACGAATTGTTCGCGGGCTACTGCAAAACCTTTGTCGGCCCATGATGTGGGTTGGCGCAAAACGGCTTTTATGTTCAGCGTTTTCTCGCCCGCTTCATCAGGCAGTGGCGGTGCGGTAATGGAGTTGTCATCCAATTTCACAAAATCGGATGAAATTTGCTTGCCTTCAACATGCCATTCGCAGATATAATCAAAGATGTCAAGCGGCAGGAAATCGTACAGGTTCTCAATAGCGATTTTCATAGCAGCTGAATCGGCGATGGAAAAGCGCATGTTCTGATACACTTTTTGCACTTCGTAATAGCCGGGGTGAGGCACTCTGTCGGAGCCTACTATACCATCTATGCCGAAGTTGGTGTTGTTGGGATAATCTCCGAAATCTCCGCCGATGGCCCAGAATTCGTCTTGTCCGGGGGCTGACGAAATATTGTCGCGGAAATCCACCTTGTTGTTGTGAATGCTTTTAATGAGGCTTTTGTCTGACCATTCCCAAAGTGCAGCCCCGGCTATTCCGGGGTCGGAATATATTACGTCCCAGTATTCCTTAAGGTTGCCGGATGCATTGCCCATTGCATATGCGTATTCGCGCATGAACACAGGGCGGTCGGTGATGCGTTCGCTCAATTTTTTCAAATCTTCGGGCGAAAGGTAGCCTTCGTCATATATGTCGGAAACGCTACGGTCAGTGTCGCTGTATATTATCCGGGTGCTGTCTATTTCCAATGCGGCTTTGCGCATTGCATGCATGTTGATGCCGCTGCCTCCTTCGTTGCCCATCGACCACATGATTACGCACGGATGGTTTTTATCTCTCTCTACGAGAGCCACGGCTCTGTCCACATGGGCAGTCTGCCACGAAGGGTTGTCACCGAGGGTTTTGTTGCCAAGTCCCATACCGTGGCTCTCGTGGTTTGCCTCGTCCATGACGTAGAAGCCGTATTTGTCACACAGTTCGTAGAATATCGGGAGGTTGGGGTAGTGGCTTGTGCGTATCATATTGATGTTGGCCTGCTTCATCATACGCAAATCAGTGTGAATGGATGCTTCATCAATTGTTCGGCCGCTGCGTGGGTGAAATTCGTGGCGGTTGATGCCTTTTAATTTGACGGCTTTGCCGTTTATCCTGAATATTTCTCCATCGATTTCCACCTGGCGGAATCCTGTATGGTAATTGAGCGTCTCGATTTCCTTTCCGTTCTTTTTCAGTCGCAGGACAACGTCGTACAACGCCGGAGTCTCGGCGCTCCATAATGCAGGTTGGGGCAGGTTGCATGTAATCACATTTTCAGCGTGTTTCCCTGCTTTTATAGTTCCGATTGTTTTTATGGCAGATGCCGTAATAGGCTTGCCGTGGCGGTCGTTTCCGATGATATTCAATTCTGCCGATAATCCTTCAGAAGTTTTGCCTGAGGCGTTCAGTATGTCTATGTACAGGCTGACTTCGCCGTTCTCCATGGACGGAGCTATGGTGGATTTTATGAAATAATCACGGATATGTACATCCGGACGCATCCATATGCCTACGCTGCGGAAAATGCCGCTTAACCGCCACATGTCCTGATCTTCAAGGTAGCTTCCGTCGCACCATCGGTAAACTTCGGCCGCAATGGTGTTTTTGCCGTTTACAAGATAGTCGGTGATGTCAAACTCCGCAGGCGAATTGGAATTCTGGCTGTATCCCACCTTATGACCGTTAATCCATACATACATTGCGGATTCTACTCCATCGAAATGCAGAATGTATCTTTGTCCGGTTTTGAGTACGGGCAATTCGAAATCGCGCAGATATGATCCTACGGGGTTGCGGTGCTCGAAAGTGAAATAATGTGCCGGCGGTTCATCTGTGACTTTTGGCGAATTTACGACGAAAGGATACGGCTGGTTGCTGTATATTGGTTTGCCATATCCCTGAAGCTGCCAGTGCCCCGGCACTGCTATCAAATCCCATCTGGAGGCATCGAAACCGGGTATGTGGAAATCAGTGGGGCGTACATCGGGATTCGGTGACCATTTAAAACGCCAGTCGCCGTCGAGCGAAGTCCATTGTGGTGCATCCGCTCTTGACGAGGGCAGAATTAATGTGGAGTGGTAAGGCAGTTTGTTAATACCCACCACTTTTTCATTTTCCCAATCGTTCTGTTCGGCACGCATGAAGACCGGTGATATTATAAATGCCGCAGACAATAATACGGCTGTGGTTTTCGCTGTTGACATATGCTATCGGCTAATTTCTTTAAAATCAAACCAGTCAAAGTCGGCAGGGTTGGTGTTGGGTTTGCCGTTACCTGAGGCGTACATGCCGATGAAAACGCCGGTGAATCCGCCTATCGTTTCATTGGCAAGGTTTTTTGTCTCGGCCGAACCCATGTGTATCGGGGCTATGCCGGCAGCTTCTACGTAAAAGTCATATTTTTCAGGCGTCGCAGATATTTTCAGGACGATTTCGCCATCTGGTATGGCTATAGTTTTTACTGATGCCTCCTTGTCCTGAAGGTATTGGCGCATTATCGCGGTGCGTTTCCCGTCGCGCATGGTTATGAGCAGGTCGTAATGATTCTTGTCATTGCCTCGTATCACAAGCCCTGCTTCTTCGTTTTCCGCTACGGGAGTGAAGTCTATTTTTGCCGATGCGTTCATGCCAAGAGCCGTCTGTCTGCGGCAGACGAAAGCGGGAGAATCGTTCTGCTTGAAAGACAGAGCCGAACCATTTAACCTTAAATAGCCGGGACGGGCGGTGAGCGAACGGTCTTTTTCGTAAGGGTTGCGCAGGAAGTACCAGAACAGGTTAAGTGTTTCCTTGTCGAAATCGTCGCGCACTGGATCTTGTTCCCATTCATGTACGGGCAAAGGAAGTGGGTAGCTTTCCTTTACTATGCCGTCGGTTCCGACTTTAGGCCAGCCGTCGGCTGTCCATGTGACAGGCGCGAGAAATGTTTCGCGGCCGATGTGTTGGTAGCGGCCGTTTTGCGGCCTTATGCCGAGGCACACTGCCCACCAGCTGCCATCCTGCAATTGTACAAGGTCGGCGTGGCCTATGGCCTGGAATGGGTGTTCCGGCGCGTTCATGTTGGAAAGAACCGGGTTATGCGGGCTCGGTTCGTACGGACCGTACGGGTCTTTGCTGCGTTGAATCACCTCGCGGTGTTCATAGCCTGTGCCTCCTTCTGCTGACATTATATAATAATAGTCGCCTATTTTGTAGAAATGAGGCCCTTCTGGAGAAGAACCGCCGAGGCCTGATGCCACTTTGCGCCGTGGGGCTGTTTCTTTTCCTGTTGTGACATCAATGGTGCCGAGAAGAAAACTTCCTGCATTGTCGGGGCTCAGATAATACGTTTTGCCATCGTAAAAATCAAGCGATGGGTCTACCCACCATTGATCCATCCATATGGGGTCGGACCATGGACCTGCCGGGTCTTCTGCTGTGACTATTGATATACCATGTGAGCCTTCTCCTCCATAGTTAGTGCCTATGGCATAAAAGACCCCGTCATGGTAGCGCAGGGTGGGGGCATATTGCCCACCCGATGTTCCTGCACCTTTTAACGGGTTGCTTTGCGGTGTTGACAGGGCGTGTCCTATGAGCTTCCAATTTACGAGGTCTTTGCTGTGGTAAACCGGTAATCCGGGATAGTACTCGAATGTCGATGTCATGAGATAGAAATCGTCGCCGACACGACAAATAGTGGGGTCCGGATTCATTCCTGTCAATATGGGGTTGTTGAATGTATCAGCAGCTAACAGCGATGACAATGATGAAGCGGCAACTGCGACTATGCACAGCAATGTTTTTTTCATGATTCAGAAACTGGTATAAGATTATCTATTTCGTAATGCTACAAAATTAATAAATAGGCTTGTGATGTAAAAGTTTAGGGGATATTCTTGTGTTCTATATTTGGACAATAGGTAGTCTACAAATGTTGCAGATAATATATAGTTTTGTTAATTGCAAGGGGTAAGTTGTTGATTGTCAGGTCTATGTGTAGAATAGTGCCGATTGAGTGTTGTAGAGCCTTTTGACGGCGGGTAAAAGCCTTATGGATAAAATTCGCTATATTTGCGAATAAATCAACGATATGATAAAAAGGATAATCCCGTTTCTTGCGCTTTTTATTGCTTATGCCTCTTTTGCGGCTTTGAATTTGCGGATTATATGTGTTTTCGTCAGGTATGGTAAAAAATATAGCGAACCCATCTGAGTGGGTTCGTTATATTTGTATGCTCAGTAATGTCAGCGGTCTCGTTATATTTCCTCACGAAGCCACTTTTCAAGTTCGCCGGTCCATTGGCGCTTGTAGAGGAATCCGTCGCCGTAGCCCCAGCCATGGCCTCCTTCGGGATAGGCATGCAGTGCGGCGCGCACGTTGTTCTTGAGCAGCGCCATGTAGTAGTTGAGTCCGTTGGCCACCGGCACGGCATTGTCGTCCGAAGACAGCATGATGAATGCCTTGGGTGTGTCGGGTGTCACGCGCATCTCGTTGGAAAATTCGTTTTGAAGCTGTTCAGAAGGATTTTTGCCTAACAGATTCTCTCGCGATCCGCCGTGTGTGTAGGCCGGATCCATCGTGATGACGGGATAAAACAGGATTTGGAAGTCGGGACGTGTGGCAGGGCTGCTGTAGTGGGTGGCAAGAGTCGAGGCAAGATGTCCTCCGGCAGAAGCTCCCATTATACCTACCTTGGCAGGGTCAATATTCCACTTTTCCGCATTGTCGCGCACGATGCGGATGGCTTGCTCCGCATCGGTAAGCGGAATTTCGTGATGTCCTTGCGGCAGGCGGTATTTCAGCACCGCATACGCGATGCCCTGATTGTTGAACCATTGTGCCATGTCGTGTCCCTCATGTCCCATAGCGAGCCATCCGTAAGCGCCACCGGGGCACATTATCACAGCCTTTCCGTTTGGTTTTTGCGGAAGGTACACGGTGATGGCAGGGTCGCGGGTATAATCGTTGGCACGGATAGCTTCTGTCTTTATTGCGGATGTGTCTGCGGGATTTTCGTCCCAAAGGAGTAATTCCACTTTGCTTTGTGCCGAGGCAAACAGGCTTGCGCACAACAACAAAGAGCAAATTGTTTTTCGCATAATAATGAATTTAATGGCGTTATTCGACGACAAGCACGAAACCTCCGTCGGTGAGAATCTCAACCGGTACTGACGATTTGTTTTTAATCTTTATCTGTTTTTGTTTGACGGGTGTTTTCTTTTCGTCTGCTATAATGTAGCCGGTGTTGGATTTGAGAGAAAGTGCCGAAAGGTCTAGTTTCAGTTTCAGCGGCTCTTTCATTGCGTTTACTCCGGCGATGTACCATTTGTTGCCGTGGCGTCGGGCAAGCACTACATATTTGCCCGGGTAGCCGTCGATAAGTTTTGTGTCGTCCCATGTGGATGGCACTTCCTTCATGAATTCAATTGCAGCAGCGGGGGCGTCTGTAAGGTTGTTAGGTGTAAGCGCGAAGTTCTGAACCGGGTTTTGGTACAATACGGCAGTGGCAATCTGGAATGCGTCGCCGGTGCGTCGTGTAGTGCCGCTGTTGTTGTCTTTGCTAAGGCGGTGGTTCAGGAATGTGCCTCCGTATTCCATAAAGGCTACGGAATTGCGGATAAAGGGATGCAATGTGGCATGGAAAGCCTCCATGTCGCAGAATATCTGACCGAAAATAAGGTTTTCAGAGGCATATACCGCTTCGCTGCCTACATGGTTGGGGTACATGCGCTCCCAGCCGCGCGGCAGTGTGCAGCCATGGAATATCACATCAATTCCATAGTCGGCGGCATCGCTCAGAATGTCCTCGTAAAGGCGCATTGTTTCCTGTTTGTCTCCTCCGAAGAAATCCACTTTTATGCATTCCACGCCATTGTCGTGCAGCCATTTCATTTCTTTTTTGCGTGCTATCGGGCGGTCCATTTTGTTGGTGGGGCTTTGCATGATGTCGTTCCAATGGCCGCTTGACGAGTACCACAGGGCAGGACGTATGCCTTTCGACTTGGCATAGCCGAGAAGTTCGGGCATGCGGTCATATCCGATGTTTACATCCCATCCTGCATCGATTAGTATGTGGTCGTAGCCCATGTCTGCCGCAAGGTCGATGAAAGTTTTCTGGTCTTTCATGTTCATGCTGTTGTCCTGCCATACAATCCAGCTCCATGTGCCGCGGCTCGGGCGTGCCGGACGTTTAGTCTCGTAGCGCGGCTCCACAACATTCCAAGGTATGGTGGTTTCTGCTATAGGGGCGAGGTTATCGGCTACTGTGATGGTGCGCCATGGGGTAGCGCCCGGAAGCGCTATGCCGGGAGCGCTTGTACCATTGCCGTTGTTTTCTTCGGGCATCGGGTAGGCGATAGAGTACACGCCGTCGTTGCAGTCGCTCAGGCGCGACGCGCAGTAATATCCGTCCACGCCGGTTTCCGTCAGCAGCGCCCATCCCTTTTCGCCTATTTTGAAAAGTGCGGGGAATGTGAATCCGTGGCCGAACTGCGAGGGAGTGCCGAGAGGAGCGTCGGCTATATAGAATTCCTCGTAGCTTGGTTTTGTGCGTTTCCATCCCACCATGGCATTGCTTTGCGGTGTGAGGAAAACGGTGGTTTCCTGGGGGAAGCGGAAGCCGGTGGCCTCCTCATTGACTACCATAGCACCAGTGTCGCCCTGACGGGGCAGGATATAACGGAACGCTATGTCGTTGTCGGACACAAGCCATTCCACTCCGATAGTCTTTCCTTCTTCGTTCTTGAGTGTTGTGACGAGCCTGTTGGCATTATAATCAATGTGGCTTTTCTTGATTTTGTCTTGATCGAATGATTTGGATACAACTCCGGTTTCCGAACCTTCAAGAGTCATGCCCGATGAAAAATCACCGATGTCGGATTTCAGGCCGAGGGGAGAATTCTCAATGAATGAATTGCCGTCGTAACTTACAGAGTAGATCGGCTGGCCGTTCAGGATGTCGGTGTCAACTCGGAGCCTGCCGTCGGGGCTCTGCACTGAAACAGGCGCAGCCCATGCGTTGGCCGAAAGCAGGATACATAGATTTAAGATGTAATTTTTCATATAATAGCATTATTGTGATGACTCGGACTATAGTCCGCTTTTATTCTTTCGCAAAGTTAATCATATTTTTGCTGTATTCTGTGCGAGTATTGTAGCCGATTTTATGCCCCTGGTATCATATTTATTAAAAATGAACATGACAAATGTTGTCTGACTCATTCTATTTTGGCATGCTTTATGGTGTTCAGCCCCGCTTTTTGTGCTTGCGAATGCTGATGGCAGCGAGGGATATGGAACACTTTGCCGTCTTTTCGGAGATAAGAACCTGTCTGATGGAATATAAAAGGAATATTGGCTGACCGGCATTGGCTGTGCATGTCGAGCACCCAGTCGAAATCAAGTGTACGGGCGTATTTGCCCGATTCTCCGCCGACAGACACTTCCTCTATAATGTCCGGAGCAAGATATTGCCGTAGATTGATTTTTTCCAGCATAGGCGCTACGACAACAAGGCGGTGTTTTATTGGCAGAGATAGAAACACAGGCATACGGCAGTCGGCTCTGTCTTGATTCTCGACGGTGCAACCGATGGCTACATTGTCGTAGCCATTGCCCCAGTCGGCCGGCAGGCAATGCTTAAGACGTTCGATGCGCTTGGTGAAGAAAAAGAATCTGCAGTCCTGTCGCGTTCGCATAATTCTCCATATGTCGTCCCTCCATCCGTCAGCCTCCTCCAGCAGAAAGTCGGATGTGAAGCATAATGCAAATTCAGTTCCTGCCGCAAACTTCCAGTTTCTGTTGCGGTCGCGCTTTATCGGAAGATTAAACGACGATGTCTTGCGGATTTCAGTTGTAGGGATAGATGTGCCGAAAGCGGCATCCTCACGATACACGTAACAATGTCGGCATCCGGCGCTTATCTTGTGGCAGCCGTGCCAAGGATTCCACATCGGCATAATTCGGGGTGTTGCTCTGAAATTAGTAAGGTGTTGATACTGCAAAGTTACGCAATTAGATTTGAATTTCCACCTTGCTGTATTTCGGTTTGTTATAAAATTAAAGTGCGCCATGAAACCAATGGTTTCATGGCGCACTTTAATGACCTGCCTCAAAATTCAGAGATTTATGCGCTTTGCTTTATCCCAGTCTATTGTGTTGGCTGCGGTAGAAATGTCTGTAAATTGGAAATCACGCAGAAAACGCCGAAGTTTGGCTTCGGCATTTTTGAGTCCCACATAGCTTTTGAAACGCCTTGCTGCGGATAATCCTGAAAGAACAGGTTGCCCGGGGTCTAAGTCGCGAGGGTGGACATAGCTTAGCAAGTAGTCTTGCGATTGGCGTGCCCAATGCCGTATCAGACGATAAGGAAAGAGACGGAAATAACCTCCGCCGCTGTATATGACATGGCGACCCAGCATTTCCTTGGTCGAAACAGGAAATTCCTTGATTGTTCGTCCGTTATATTCGATTACGGCCGGTTCTCCTTTGCCGTATGACGGGAAGCCTCCATGGGTGTGAGGTGCAGGAAATACGGAGCAGTCAAGCTCGATGCCCATGTCGGCGAGTTCTTCGAATGCCCAAGGTTCTGATTCACGTATTGAAAATCCGGGTGCACGGAAATATTTGACTTTGCGGCCGGTGATTTGCTCGAGAGTGTCAATAGATTCGCGGACATCCGTCCGGAATGCATTCCGGCCTTGCTGCCATACTAATTGGTGGCTCATAGTATGTGAGCCTATTTCATAGCGATCGGCAATTTGCCTTACGATGTCCGGATATGTTTTGGCCACCCATCCTATGATGAAAAATGTGGCTCGTGTACCGGTTTCATCAAGTATTCGGAATACACGGTCCATATTCTCGTGAATACGTACTTCGTAGCCGCGCCATTGTTCCTGAAAGCGCGTACTATCATTGTCGAGGAGGTGAAACCACTCCTCGACATCAAAGGTGAGAATGTTCATTTACTGTATTTACCTGAGCCCGGCTTTGGCTTTTCTGAACGAAGGGCTAAGTTGTTTTATAAATCCGGCAAAATTACCCACCATGAATGCGCGTATTCCGCCATAATCCTGATAGTGAACCTTCCTCCCGAAAAAATTAAACCATCCGGGCTTCGTTTTAAAACGTTGTCTCGAATATAGGAACCACAAGGCATCCAACGCTGAATATCTAAGGACCTGGCCTGTGGAATAGTTGTATTTTTCAGGCTTTTTGCCGATGGTCGTATCGGCTATGTTTGCGGCAAAGTTTACACCTGAAACAAGCGACAGCTTCACACACGCGGGCACGCGTGGGTTGATTTCCATTATTTTTACTATGCCGTCCCGTGGATCTTCAATCATGTCGAAGTCTGCAAACCCGTACCATCCTATTTTTTCGAGTACGGCTGTGCAGACTCTTTGCAAGTCCGGGCGCACCACAGACACGCTGCAGCAGCTGCTTCCTCCATTTTCGGGATAGAACCTTACTTTGTGGAATACGGTAGTGTTCACCACCCTATGCTCTTTGTCCATGAATAGCGACACCTTGAACTGTCTTCCGCCGGCGGGGATAAATTCTTGCAGATGACAATCTCCGTATGCTTTCTGTATCGACGGCAGTTTGGCTTTCAACTCAGTCGCGTCTTGTACCAGGGCAAACCCTCGACCGCCGGTCGTAATATTTGGCTTTATAAGTGCAGGAAAGCGCATGTGGACACATGCCTCATCGACTTTCATTTTCGACAAATCTATGGTGGCGGGGTGAGGGAAACCACCATCATGACATACTTCCATAAGCCTGTTCTTGTCGTAGGCTGTGATAAAAGTGTTCCAGTCGGGTATTACGAAGCGCACTTTCTCCGATAGCACGTCTTTGTGCTTCGAGAGGTATGACGCAGAATAATCGTTCATAGGAATCACTCCGTCAATATGGTTTTTATTGATGAAACCCAAAAAGAACTCATGAAAATCGTCTTCGGCTTCATGTACCGGCGGAGCTATTATTTTTCTTTCTGCATACGGTGAATTATAGCCATATGACACTTTGTCGTCGCACACTGCCCACACGCGGTAGCCCGCTTTTTTCAGCCATTTGCCCATGGCAAGTGCCTGAACAGTTTCACCATTCAGCAGCACTATGATTCTTCCGTCCATTTATTTCCTGCTTTTAATGAGTTTGGCGGGGACCCCTCCGGCAATGGCATATTCAGGTACGTCGTGGTTCACAACGCTTCCTGCTGCGATTACGGCACCGCGTCCTATCGACACACCTGCCAATATTATACTTCCGGCGCCAATCCACACATCGTCGCCTATGATTACATCTGCGTCATAATAATCCTGACACACTGACGGAATATCAGTGTCGTCTATCGAATGGTTGAACGCAAATATCATCACGTTGGCACCCGTATGCACATAGTCCCCTACAATAATACGCCCCGTGCTTTTTCCTGCCTGAAGCACATTGTTGTGGTTTATAAGGCAATTGTTACCGATTGCGATTCTCTCTCCTTGGCGCAGAATTGCGGTTGGGTGCAGTTTTGTGCCTTTTCCTATGTGCGCCTTGCGTCGCCCGGCTGCGAAATTCACCACCACGTATGCAAATAGACCGAAAAAAAACTTTATGCCTGAAACTGAGAAAATTGTGCATAAAATTTCTTTCAGGTATGCACTTTTCGAGGGCCGTTCAAATCTGACTTTATTGCCTTTCATTCTCGATACAGTTTTTCGTATTTTGAGACAATGATTTCCCAAGTGTAGCGTCGTTTGGCAATTTTATGCATAGTCGACGAAATATCATGTAAACGCGTAATGTCCTGTTGCAGGGACGTTACTTTACAGCGCAATTCATTTGCTGAAGAAAAATATTCACATGAATTTTCTGTAGTTGCGCGATTGAATATTACATCATATGCAATTATAGGCAATCCGAGATTCATTGCTTCTACCAGAGATGGATTAGTTCCTCCAACGCTATGTCCGTGTATGTACAACTTGCAATTGGAGCGTAAAAGGTTTAATTCATTAGGGTCATATATAGGGTCTAACAAGAGTATATTGGGATAAACGCTATACGATTCACGCATTTTGTGTCCAAATTCGCTACGATTCCAGTTCCCCACAATTACAAGTGTTTCATTCGGCATTTTAGAGAATGCCTCAAGAATCATTTCTATATTGTTTTCTGCCTCAATGCGTGCGACTTTGAATGAATAACTTTTTTCGTCAAGGCCGTATTTATATTTCAAATAAGTTGGATTTGTTATTTTAAATGCATTATCTCCTCCATATTCGATTAATTTGGAACTATATCCGTATTCTTTATTTACATGTTCCACAATGCCTTGATTGTCAGCCACGCATACGTCGGCATGTTTCGCGGCAAGACGACGTATCCAGTCAAGTAGTCGACGTGTTAAGCCTTTTACCTTTGCTCGGTCAGTATCAATACCATCTATATTTATTATGACGCGTTGTCTTATCCATGGTTTTAAAATAGATAGTAGAGGAGAGCATGAGGCGCCCAAGCTAAGAATGACATCGCAATTTTTTAAAGCAAGACATAAAGAATACATATCATATAAAGGCGCTGTTTTACCATTGGCTTCTAAAGGTACATATGTCAGTGTGGCTCCTTTGTATGTACTTAGTTTTTTATTATAGTGTTTTGAACTGCAAAATATGCGATATTCTATGGATTTGTCTTTCTTGTATGTGAGAAGGTTTTCAGCAAGGGTCTCGAAGCCGCCGTAGTTGGCGGGTACGCCTACCGTTCCTATTACTGCTACTTTCATTTGTCAACTATGCTGTTTATTATTACTGATACACGCTCGCCCCACGTGTTCCAATTAAGGCGTTCTTTGTAAAGCGCCCGTGCATTATCAGAGTATCTGTCTATAGCACCTGAACGCACCGCATCTGCTATTGCCTCTGCAAAGTCTGCGCCCGTTGAACCTAACGGGAGGAGGCGACCGGTGCATCCGTCTTGCACATAATTGCTTACGCCTCCCGTATCATGCGAAAAAACCGGCAGACCGAATGCTTCGGCTTCGGCGAATGCAATACCTGCGCATTCTGCTTTTGTAGGAAGCAATAAGGCCGATGAACGCCCTATGACATCGACAAGTCTGCGGTAGTGCTCAGGAATGTTTTTATTCAGGAAGCCCATGAAATTCACATGAGGATTATTCTCAATGCCGGCAGGTGGATTTTTAATGCCCGCTATGTGCAGAGTAGCTTTTATCCCAAGGTTATTAAGATGGTTTATCGCATCTATTGCGATGGCGCCACCTTTTCGCTCCCAATCCACACCTAAAAAGAGCAATTCGAGGGCGCCGGAAGATGTATGAGGAATCTCTATGCATAGGTCGCTGTCATCAATATTGGCTCCGAATTCCACGACATGGACTTTTTGTTTGTCTTGATTCAAGTCTTGGACCGCGGAGTTGCGTGCCCAGTCGGACGACACTATTATAGCCGATGCCTTGTCCATTGCGGCCTTCTCCACTTGCGTACCGCTGTTGCGGTTCCATAGCGGAAGGTTCGTCCATTGCCTATAATAATCGAGCATACACGGGAATGTGGCGTCGGTGAAATATATTATGGTGGTATCCGTGTTAAGGCGTGCAAGCGTGTTGGAACAGAAAAATGCTACAATAATGTCATATCTGTCAAGTTCTTTTTTATCAAGCGGTTTTTCGCAAAAACGCCCCCACAACAAAGTCCCGTCAAGTTTGATTTTTTTGGGACTTAGCTTGTTAAACGCCTTTTCGAAAAGTTCCACAAACCGATTCCATGGCTGTCGGCGTATTTTTATCCAATGCAAATGTCCTATTTTGGAAAGATGCTCTGCCATTTTGTAGTTCGTGCCTGACGAAGCACGTCGGTCGTTTGGCGAAAACTGGCTTAGAAAGCCGATTTTAAGCGGTCTAATGGGCATAGTATCGGATATGGTTTAGAGTTGCTTGCGGAAGTCATCAAGGAATGTGTCCATAGCTTTGCGATGGGTATACCGGTCATAATCTTCTGTTTTGAAAAAATCGGCCGTATTGAAGTTTTCGATAAACTCGCATAAGGCCGAACTATAGCCATCCGGCGTTCCGCATGCAAGTTTTCCGAAAGAAGGAAATTCTTTGAGTACTTCCCTAAAGTAAGGTATGTCGGAAGCCAAGATGGGCTTTTGGAAGTAAAATGCCATTTCAAGTATGCCGCTTTGTGAAGTTTTACGATAGGGCAGGCACACAATGTCGGCATGTGTATAGGCATACACAAGCTCGTCGTCATTTATATGTCGCAATATCATGTTCACATTGCGGCCGGTGGCAGGAATCACTTCATGGCATTTTCCATCGAAATCTTTTCCGGCGATAATGATATTGGATTTTTCGGCTACGCTTGCAGGCAGTATGTTAAGGGCTTTCAACAGAATGTCTATTCCTTTGCTTTCATTCACATTGCCAAAGAACAACAGGTTGATCCTGTCTTTAGAAAAACTGCTCTTTATGTCATTGGCGATGTGCTCTTTATTGTAGTTCTTGGGGAAAACATAGCGAAAATGAGGCACCTTAAGAGTTAAACCTTGGTAATGGAATTCACGAAGAAAATCGTCAGTTCTGCCCGAATGAGAGATTACTTTGCGTATTTTCTTGGAATACAGCCTACTATAGATGTTTTTCAGAATCTTGTTTTTGTCTAAATTTTGAGCTATGGCTTCGTGAATATCTATAATATGGTCGACATTTATCAATAGCATTATAAATAAAGGGTCGAAACGGTTGCCATATGTAAGATATATGTATAGTCCGTCGGGATTGTTGCGCACGAATTTTCTTAAATTTATAATATTTCTCAGGAGGCTTGACAATTTTGCAGGAAGGCGCCCATTGTATTGATTAAAGAAAAATGGCGGATTTCCATCGTCTGAAAAGTTTGATAGGAGTTGGACATGCACTCCTGCGATTTTTTTAATCTGCGCTTTAAATGCTTCCAGATAGTAATGCATACCGCAATGCACTCCGAGGTAGTCGATTATGTATATGTGTTTCATATTTATAGCAATGGTATTAGCTTCAGATAATTAGGGTTTCTCTTGATTAAGCCGATTATTAAAAGTGCGGGTGTTTTGAGCATGTATGATGTTATACGCAGTATGATGCGTTCGTATGTCGAAAAATGTTTAAGCGCATATATTCTTTTTGAGCGGTATATGTTTTGCAAACGCGAAGCAGACCATATCCTGTCCGATGATTTATCGCTGCCACCCTCAAGATGTACGATTTTCGGTCCCGGCACGACAATTCTGCACAGCCCGGTATCGGCCATGCGCTTTTGCCAATCTACTTCTTCGCAATACATGAAAAAATCGGAGTCAAATCCGCCTGTGATCTCAAACACCGTCTTGGGAACCAATAAGTCGGCACCGGTCACATAGTCTACCATCGTAGGGACAGTTATATAGGGCGGATTTGTATTTTCCTTAGTTTTTATAAAACGCAGGTAAATAGAAAGCATTGAACAAAACTCTGTTTTTAAAGAGATAAATTTGCCATAGGAATGGCAAGTGCAGCCTTTCGGATTCTCGAGTATGCATCCCATAGCGCCCAATGATTCACCTGCATTATCGGCTGCCGTCACCAATAATTTGAGTGCATTGTTTTTTAGCACCGTATCGGAGTTAAGAAAAAACAGATATTTTCCACAGGCATGTTTGGCTCCCATGTTATTAGCCCTGCCGAATCCCAAATTCTCGTGGCTTTGTACCCACTTTATGTATTTGAATTTTGAGGTGATTGCTTCACGGCTATTGTCGTGAGATGCATTGTCTACAATTATTATTTCATAATCTACTCCTGCGGTATTTCCGATAATGGATTCGATGCAGTCTGCAAGCAAATCGCGTGTATTATAGTTGACGATTATTACAGATATGTCCATTTTGTGTCAAGAAATGTATTCTCTGAAAAAAACTGTTAAACTAAGATGTGCTATTATTAAGACAAAAACTGTTATTTTGCCAAGTACTTTCCCGTATTTCCCATCAAAACAATAATATACTAATGGCATTAAAAATATAAATACCGTAGAAAACATCTCGGCCAGGCGTACGGATATAATGTATATGCCTGTACCATATATCGTGATTGAGATAAATCCTATCTTTAGCCATATTTTGGCCATAGGGTATATTTCTGAAATTTTTTTTATACGAAATAGTATTAGAAAGCATGTGACAGTCTCTATCAGAGATATTGCATTAAGCATATTTGGTAAATCCTTTTCTCCTATGATTTCTCGTGCTTCGCCGTCTATTAGAGAAATTTCCTCACCAATTAAAGCATTGATACCTAATGTATCTAAAGGTTGAAGTCCTTGGATGTATAAAAATAAAATCAACAGATAACATCCTGTCCAAAACCACCAATAATCTTTTTTTGTGTTTATAAAAAACAACAGAATAAATATTAATGCTGAACGATGAAACAGAAAACTGATTAGTATTACAATAAAAGCTGCTATATATCTTTTATTAAAAATAAGAGGAATCAAAAAGAGCATTAAAGCGCTGGCCACTGCGGCTCTGATTTGTATCATCTCGTGCAGAATCAAAATGAAACTGAACCATGCTGCCATAGAAAACATTTGGAGAGGTGAATATTTTATAATGGCATAGTAACGTATAGACACGCTTATTGCAGCATATATTACAAATAGAAATATTTTCGGTGCTCCGATTGATTTTATACTATTGAGAATTAAAAAGAATGATTCTTCAACGCCTCGCTGTCCAGGGTGTTGGAACCATTCGAGATAATTGCTGTAATCCGGCATGTTCTCACCATCTCTGAATCCCACGAAAAGAATCAGTATAAGACAAAATAAGATGTTGAATAGTCGCGATTTAGGGTTTCTAAGTGATAGCGTTGGATTTCCCCAACCTACAAGCAGAGACCCTAACGTCAGCACATATATGAAAACAATCATCCACATGGATGCTATATGGCATTATCAAGTTGTTTTATTATATCCACCATGCGTGCCACCGATTTGTCCCATGTCATAGGCGCTACAGCTTTTATACCCTTGTGCGCCATGGATATTCTTAAATCCGGGTTTTCGATAAGTGTTATCATTGCGTTCGCTAAAGCCCTCGGGTTCTTTGCCGGCACAATAAAACCCTCCTGCCCGTCAGCCACCATTTCCTGAAACCCTTGTGTGTCGGTACATACTATAGCGTTGCCACATATCATCGCTTCCCCCACCGGCAAGCCCCAGCCTTCTTGAAGACTTGGTGCCATGTATATGGAACTGTTGTTGTAAATCGCGTTGTGTGTAGGACGGTCAGGGCACTGGTAATATTCAATCCACTCTGGCAATCCGTCCGGTCTTGGTAGTACTCCAAATAATATAGCTCGTAGTCCTGGAAAACGGTTTTTGACTAAGTATAGAGCTTCAAGGCCGTATATGCATCCTTTTTGCTCTGAACTATGATATAACATGGAAATTCTCAGTGGGTCGCGGCTCTCAATGGGCTTGGAAAGATGGAAATAGTCGAAATCAAATCCGTTTTTGACGATTTCGCATTCTGCGCCTGCTTTGCGCACCTCTTTCGCGAGCCAGTCGGAAATCACTATGTTTTTGAATCCATAGCGGTAGCTTTCGTATACTAAATCGCTACTGGTGCCGTGCCAGTTTTCGAAGCCTTGTATAAAATAAATTTTGCTTGAATCGGGTATTTTATAGTTCCTCAGATACCCAGCGGTGCCAAATGCAGTTGCAACATAAACGTCAGACTTTGGTACATGGTGCTCGCGCAAGCCGAATACATGGAATATCTTTATACGGGAGTCGAGTTTGAACCATTTCGGCGGTTTCGGCTTATTGAATCTGCTGATGATATACCGGAGTGTCCTGCCTGCTGTACTGCGTACAGAACTGTGTTTGACACAATATAATCCAGGATATATTATATTTATATTGTACCCCATGGCTACCAGACGGTTGGCATATTCGAATACTACTTTCACGCCTCCTGTCGGATGGCTGGGGGCGCCAGGAAGCAGAAAGGATATTGTTTTGACCATATTACCTATGATTTCTTCTTGAAAAATTCTGCAATAAAACAAGTATTCGGAAAAGCGTTAGTGGAAATTATAGATTCCAAATGCCGGTTGCAGTGCGATTTATAAGTTTGTTTACTTGAATTATTCCGTACCAGGAAGTGAAGACAATAAAGCAGGCTATGGAAGCAGCCAGCAATCCATGTATGCCATAATTACGGCATCCCCATATGGCTGCTGGAAGATAACATACACAACTTATAGTGGGCATTATAATCAAAAGCCTTATCTTGCCGAAACCGCATAGAATCTGTGTCCATAGTGTGGACCATATTTGCGCAAGGTTGTAAAGACATACAAGCATGGTGATGGAAACAGGCACAATCACCATGTCATTTATCCATATCTTGTAAAAAAAAGGCGAAATGGCCACCATTATCAGTCCTATAGGGCATAATGCAATCACAAATGAAACGAGTTTATTTCTCGTATTCTTCATCCATGCGATTTCATTGTTTACATTGGCCTCGGCAAATGCGCTCCAAAATGGTGTTATTATAATAGTGAACACCATGTTTAGCAGATTCATGTATTTATATGCGATGTTATAGACCGTCACCTCGTCTGGGCCGGCAAACTGGGTGATGATTATATTGTTTGTCTGGTAAAGTGCTATTCCAAGTATTTGGCTGTAAAAAAACGAAATCCCGAGTCCCATTATGCCTTTTGCCATACGGAATCTTATGTTCCGGATACTTGGCCGGTATGCTTTGAGCATGCCGTTGAATGTCCATATGTTGGAGCACACGAGCACGAGGACGGATGTGCCGCCCATGGCGAGTGCGAGATGCACGAGCGAGCCGTCGGTGAACTTTACGAGAATCCATACCACGGCACACAGCAACACCTGCGTGAGCGTGTCGAACGCCGAGGCTATCGCCGGTTTTTGGATGGCGTTCAGCAAGGTACGGTTAAGTCCGAGAATGAAAAGCGTGGAGAAATTGGTAAGTACGATTATCACGGTCCACAGCAGTTCGCCCGAAAGAGACGCATCTGCGTTCAGCACGCGGCTCCAGTCCACGAAGAAAGAAGCCGCCACGGCTATTGCCCATACGGCGCTCACCGTAAGACCGATTATGCCATAGGACGTGCTGACGTATGTTTTGGCAAGCCTGTGCTTGCCCTGTGCTATGGCCGTGATGACCTTGTTGCGCATGCCGTTGCCGATTCCGAGGTCGAAGAAGCTCAGCCATGCCACAAGCGACGAAATCGTCAGCCATATGCCATACTCATATTTCGACACATAGTCGATGGTAAGCGGCACTATGATAAGGGAACAGACTGCACTGACGCCTTTGAGGAAGAACATAGCGGCTATGTTCTTTTTGGCGCGTGCCGAACGTCGGTTTCCTTTGTTGAAGAAATCTTTTACGCGGTTAAGCATTCTGTGGCTGGAGGTTCTCGTTGCTCAGAATCTCAAATTCGCAGTCGTCGAAGGTCTCGGTCCATGTCGCGAAGCGCAGGCCGAGGATGTTGAGCGTGAAGCGGGCGGTGTGTTTTTTGTCTTTTTTTATTATTTCGCCAATGTAGCCTTCGAGGCGTCCGGAAATTATACGTACGAGTTGCCCCGGCCTGTAATCCCGAGGGGAGTCGTAGTCGGGTTGCATGTCGGGAGTGAATTGCCGGATGGCGCGTTGGAACAGGAACATCTGAGTGTCGGGGATGATGGAGTAGGGGCCGAGGCCTCCACGTCCGTCCTTAAGGCAATAGGCCATGGTGCCTATTTCGCGCATTAGCGGGGCAATTTCAGATGCACGCGTTCTGAAAAAAAGTACAGACGGAATGAACGGATGCTTTTCGTGTGTGATTTTCCGGTTCACCCGTTTGCTAATTTCCTCGCAGGGATAGTAGGTGTCGGTGATGTGGCGCGCGGCAGCATGCCCCGGCGAAATAGTTTCGAGCAGTTGAGACATGCGACGTCCCGGGCGCATGCGTAAGGCGTACCAGTGCATGGGGTTGTCAAGCAGCGAAGCCGATACTTGCTGTCTGATTCCGAACGGGTCATGGTTATGCGTAGGCACTGCGAAACGCAAATACGGATTGTCGGGGGGTATTGTCCCGGCCTCGGTGGCTACGGCGCTGACGTCGGCCCCTGTTTCGAGGGCGAGGCGTATCCATATGTTTTTCGCTGTGTCTTCGATGTGCATCGAAGGGCGTAGGCCGATGTCGGCGAGCAATAGCTCCATGCGTTTTTCAAGATACACATACATCTGCCTCGGTGTGCGTTCGCTTTGCCGTAAGGCGAATACGTAACGGCGCTCCGCAGCACAGTTGCGTGTGGCAATATCACGCCCTTCGGGGGTAAGTGCTTCCAGATTGTCTTTCTTCAGGGCGGCTATCCGGACAAAGTCCATGCCGCCTTCCAAGATCTGCAGGATGAGGATGTCCAATAGCCGTCCCCGCTCGCCAGCGTAGTTGCGTGCCATGGCTCTCCTTATTTTCTCCGCTGCGTCCGAATAGTCGGCAACGGGGATGTTGTCTTTTATGGCTTTGTCGATTTCTGCCCTGATATTTTTTATCCCACCTATGGGATGGGCGATGCCTCGTGCTGTAGCTTTTGCGTGCAAGGCAGCGAATTTGCCCAGATAGTATGCGGCTGTTTTAAGGCTGTAGCCTTCGAAAAGCATAGTGCATACCCATGCTCTTATTGTGCTTTCGTCGGCATCCTCCAATAGCATTCGGGAGTCTTCAAGAAACCGCATCAACGATTGTAGGGCCTGACGGGATGCACTGGCAAGAGCCGGCGACGAAGATTCTATTTCCGACCGGAAAAAGGCTGTCAGTTCCGAATGACTATTGCATTGGCTGTCAGAGCAAACTGACAAGTTGTGATTTGTAATAAAATGCTGTGTGGATGCAATATTCATCTTCCTGCCAAAACTGCTGCGGGCAGTTCGAGAAGTGGACAGACAAACAATAAGTTGCGACAAAGCAGGCCGGGCATAAAGCAGAAAGCATGCATTTTTGTTCGCCGCAAAGTTACGATTTTTTTCCGATAATACAAATACGGATTTTGCAGATTTTTTTTGCCGAATCAACCATATCGCAGTTTGGTTTGTTCTTATTTTATCTTTAGTAGATTCACCACATTTTGTTTGTAGATGAACGACTTGATAATTATTATAGCTCTTATTTTATTGAACGGAGTGTTTTCGATGTCGGAAGTAGCGCTGATTTCCGCACGAAAGCCGCGACTTGCGGCAGAGGCTCGGAAAGGGAGTAAAAACGCCCGTATTGCGCTGCAATTGTCAGAGGACCCTGACCGCTTTCTTTCTACTGTCCAGATTGGAATAACTCTTATAGGTATTCTTACCGGCCTTTTCTCAGGCGCGGCTTTTGCCGATGACCTGGCTGTACATATTAGGGGATTCGGTATCCGTATGACAACTGCCAAGATGCTGTCGCAGGCCATAATAGTGGTTGCCGTCACTTATCTTTCCATCGTGGTGGGCGAATTGCTGCCGAAGCGCATCGGGCTTAACGCATCCTATCAGGTGGCTCTTGTTGTCGCACGTCCCATGCGTATTTTGTCGGTTATGACGATGCCTGCCGTATGGCTGCTTTCCAAATCGACAAGTCTGCTGTCCGGGCTGCTTCACATCGGAAAGGATGGCGGTAAAGTAACAGAGGAGGAGATAAAATCGGTAATCCGCGAGGGAACACACGCCGGCGAGGTGAAGACGATGGAGCAGGACATCATGTTCCGTGCGCTTGTCATGGGCGACGAGAAGGTTAATTCCATAATGACCCCGCGAATCGACATTGTGGCACTTGACCTCGGCATGGATGTGGCGCAAATCAAGGAAGTGGTGCGCGACAACATGCACAGCGCGTATCCTGTGTATGACGCCGCGCATGAGGGTGTAGTCGGAATAGTTTATCTGAAAGACCTCGTGTTTGAATTGTGCGACAGCGGATTTTCGCTTTCAGGCGTGGTGCGTCCCGGGGTATTCATGCCGGAAAGCATGCTGGTGTATGATGCGCTTGCTCTGATTAAGCGCGAAGGTGCGCATTGCGGTCTGGTATGCGACGAATTCGGGGCTATGCAGGGTCTGCTCACGCTATGCGACATCCTTGGGGGACTCGTCGGTTCTGTAGAAGTGGGCACTGACGAGCCGTTCATCATAGAGCGCACACAAGGCGACGGCTGGCTTGTCGACGGCCAGTGTCCGGTATATGATTTCTTGACATTTTTCGAACTCGAAGAAGACTATGGACCGGCGGCTTATACTACAGTGGCCGGACTTGTGCTCGACATGCTTAAACGCATCCCTGCGACAGGCGATGCCGTTGCTTACAAGAATCTTAATATAGAAGTCGTTGATATGGATGGTGTGAGAATCGATAAACTTCTTGTCTCACACACGCCTTCAATGTCGGTTAATTAGCCTTTTTTGAAGGACATAAAGTCCTTGTATTTGCGTATGTACTCACTTTCGTCATATCTGTCGGAAGCAAGCACAAGCACAACGGCTCCGGAAGAAAAGTCATATAATTCGTTCCATATCCCCGGCCGTACGTGAATCGCCATGTACGGTCGGTTGAGAACAATGGTCCGTTTTACAATGCCGTCGTCGAGCAGCAGGCTGAAACTTCCGGCCACTGCCACTATTACCTGATGTGTGCTTCTGTGGGCGTGGCCGCCCCGTGCAGAGCCGGCCGGCACATCGTATAGATAAAACACCCTTCGGACATCAAAAGGCAAAGAACCGCCGTTTTCCACCACCGAAAGGTTGCCTTTGCGGAGGCTGTGGTGGCGGTCAAGTTCCAGAATGTCGCAATCATGGACACGTGTCTGCCTGCTGTCTGACATATGATTTGAATTGCTTGTAGGTGTAAATGTAATCGTCGGTGTCGTATGGTTCGGATGCAAGAATCAGCGCCACCGAGTTTGTGCTGAAATCACTTATCTCACGCCATGTGCCGGCCGGGACGTAGAGGCCGTAATAGGAGCGGCTGAGTCTGAACGAACGTCGTTCATAGCCATCGTCCACCGCGACATCAAAACTTCCGGAAAGTGCTATTATCATTTCGCGGTTGCGTCGGTAGGCATGTCCTCCACGCATTTCGCCTCCGGGCACATCGTAAATCCAGTAGCAACGGGATATTTCAAACGGCACGTTTACCATTTCTTCTATGACCGACAGGTTGCCACGTCTGTCGAAAAACTTAGGTAGCTGAATGATTCGTGGTGCTTCCATAATATCGCAAAAATACAAAAAATATTTAACATGTACCTGCTTTCAGCCAAAATTCAGTAATTTTGCAAAAACAAATGATAAACCGCGAATGAAAAAGTTTCTCATCCCTCTAACTTTGCTAATGTCAACAAGCTACATGAGCCAAGCACAAAACCCGCTTTTTGAGGAGTTCAAAGGCGTCCATCAGACAGCCCCCTTCTCAGCCATCGACAATACACACTGGATGCCAGCCATAGACCGTGGCATAGCCAACGCGCAGGCTGAAGTGGATGCAATTACCAGACAGCGTTCCACCCCTGATTTCGACAACACTATAGTTGCGCTGGAGCGTGTAGGAAAAGACTTCACCCGTGTACTTAACGTCTTTTTCCCGCTTCTCTCGGCCGATGCTGACGATGAGATGATGAACATCAGCATCGATGCCTCACGCAAATTGTCGGAATACAGCACAAACATGATTCTGAATGAAGAATTGTGGAAACGCGTGAAGTATGTTTATGACAACCGCGAGCTTTACAATTTGACTCCCGAACAGAACATGCTCCTGCAGAACACCTACGATTCGTTCGCTCTTTCGGGTGCCGCATTGGAGGGAGAGGACCGCGAGACGTTCAAAAAACTGAATGCCGAACTTTCGGAACTTACTACGAAATTCGGACAGAACGTGCAGAAAGAACTCCCCACTTATGAAGTGTGGCTCACGGCAGCCGACATTGACGGACTACCGGAGAGCAGTGTCAAAGCAGCTGCGGAAGCCGCAGCCGAAAAGGGTCGTGCCGGAGAATACCTGTTTACGCTTGACCAGCCTGTCTACATGGCGTTCATGAAATACTCCTCGCGTCCTGACTTGCGCGAGCGCATGTATCGCTTGTATACGGGGCGCAACACATCCGGCGAGTACGATAACACTGCCGTGTTGCGCAGAATTGCAGAATTGCGCCTGCAGATAGCACGTCTGCTTGGTTCTAAAGACTACGCCTCTCATTCTCTGCAACGCACCATGGCACAGTCCGTAGAAGGTGTGTATGGCCTGCTCGACCGTCTCCGCGACGCATACAAGCCTGCGCTCCGTAAAGAAATGAATGAGCTTGCAGTTTATGCGTCCAAACTTGAAGGGCGCGATGTAACCATAATGCCTTGGGATTACAGTTATTACGCCAATAAACTGAAAAGTGAGAAATATTCGTTTGATGAAGAGGCGCTGCGTCCGTATTTTGAACTTGGAAACGTCGTGGACGGAGTGTTCGGTCTTGCGACGAAGCTTTATGGACTTAAATTTACAGAAAATAAGGGCATAGAAGTATACCATCCCGATGTCAAGGCTTATGATGTGGCCGATGCCGACGGTAAATTTATCGGGGTTCTGTACACCGATTTCTTCCCGCGTGCAAGCAAGCGCCCCGGTGCATGGATGACAGGATTCCGCGACCAATGCGTCACGGAATCCGGCATGGATCAGCGTCCGCACGTGTCCATTGTGATGAATTTTACCAAGCCTACCGGCGATACGCCTTCTCTGCTTACTCCATACGAGGTGGAAACATTCCTGCACGAATTCGGCCATGCGCTGCACGGCTTGCTCACGGATGTGAACTATGCGTCTCTCAGCGGCACAAGCGTTTATCGTGACTTTGTGGAGCTCCCTTCGCAGTTCAACGAAAATTATCTGACGGAACGTGAATTCCTCGACGGCTTTGCCCGCCATTATAAAACCGGTGAATCGATTCCGCAGGAACTTGTCGACGGCCTTGTCTCAAGCGCCCAGTTCGGAGCCGCATATGCATGTATGCGTCAGCTTATGTTCGGCTATCTTGACATGGCATGGCACACTATCGATGCTCCTGTCGGTGATGTGGCCGATTTCGAGCGGCGCGCAGTAAAACAGGTCGAGATTTTCGCGCCGGTTGAAGGCACGTCTATTTCGCCCCAGTTCAGTCATATTTTTGCCGGAGGATATGCTGCCGGTTACTACAGCTACAAATGGGCGGAGGTGCTTGATGCTGATGCATTCTCGCTTTTTAAGAAAAACGGCATTTTTGACAAAGCGACGGCGGATTCTTTCCGCACGAATATCCTGATGAAGGGCGGCACAGAAAATCCCGCAGAGCTATACCGCCGTTTCCGCGGACAGGAGCCGGGTATCGAGGCATTGCTCGAGCGCGACGGCATAAAGCCTCAGATTGCTCTGCCCGAAAAACGCTGATGCGTTGATACGGACAAGTATATTCAGCATCGCCCCCTCGGCCACGGCTGCGCTTCTTGCGCGCCGATGGCTTGGGAGGCGATGGCTGTTTTTGGTGTTGCCGGTTGCTGCGGCTTTGATGGCCGGAGTTTTTGATATACGCATGTTCGTGGTGGCTTTTGTTCTGATGCTTGTGATATGGCAGGTGGCCTTGACATTCGTTTGGCTCGGCAATGCGCTGGAACCGGATTCCGTGAGAGCTTCGTGCCCGCATGCGGTGGAATTCGATGAAGACGGATTCCGAATCGTGTATGCCGAGCGGGAAGGCTATCCTACGCCGGCAAGCGAACGCATAGAATGGCGACAGGTGAAGCTTGTAGAACATGAAAAAGACAGGGTGTTGTATCAGACGGAATCAGGACGTTTGGTAGTCGTCCCGACAAACGTTATGGATGTTGCCCAGTGGCGGTGTATCAATGATTGGAGCGGCCATCGTTGACATGTGAACTTTGGCACATTCTTTGCATTATCATATATATGACCCGCAAAGAAATAAACGACTTCAAGACCTCTGCAGTGGGTGCCATTGACGGCGGCCGCCTGTGCGAGGCGATAAGAATGGTACGCGAATTGCCGTCGGACATTGTGTCTTACGGTGTCCGACGCAAGCTTGACGATGCAACTGAGCATTATCGCTACATGTTGCGGTATTTTACTGATGGTGCAGCAGACCCGTCGCGTCACCAGAATTACGACGACCTGCGTGCAGATTTACGCATGATTGTGGATTGCTGTGTGCGTGCCATGCTTTCGGAGGCAACGCCTACGTTGTATTATAATAATGTGCGTACATATGCCGTGAATTCCGGGCGTGGCATCACCGATACTATAGATGAATATCTTGCTGCAATCGGTGAATTGTCGGCGACATTCGGAATAGACGACCGTGCAGAAACTTTGCGTAGGCATGCAGACGGCCTTGCCCATGAACTTTTCAATAGGGTGTGGACTACATTTCCTATGGAAAAATCTGCCTCAGAATGCATAGGACGGATATTTGGGCCGGACTCCACGGTGGCGCATGGCATGAGGATGCGGATGGTTGCCGCATTGGGTCTGGGGCTTATGGAATTTTACGATGTCCGTCGAATATGCCTTCTTGCCGATATACTCGATTGCGTGTCCGACGAACGTGAGGCTGAAGCCGCCGTGGCGTGGCTGTTGCTGGCGATGTTTCGTTACCGCAAACGCAGCCATCCTCGCAGTGTAGGCGAGCGTTTGGCCGCCGCGGCGGAGCATCCTTTGTGGCGAAAACGCATTCGGACCATATACCTTGAGCTGCTGCGTGCGCGCGATACCGAGCGCGTATCGCGGCAGATACGTGAGGAGATGATGCCTGACATAATGAAACTCGGCCGCGATATTATCGACATTCGTTCCATCGGTTCGGATGAGAATATGGAGCTTGACATCAATCCCGAATGGGAGGAACGTCTGCGTGAAAACGGAATGTACGACCGCATGCGCGAATTTTCAGAAATGACGGCAGAAGGCGCAGATGTTTTTATGGGGGCTTTCTCTCACCTGAAAAATTATCCATTTTTCAGCAATATCGATGCATGGTTCACACCTTTCGACGAGTCTCAGCAGGAAGTTTCCGACGCTCTTTCAGGCGATATGCATTCGTTCGTGGATATGCTCACACGTATGCCGATGCCTTGCGACAACGATAAGTTTTCGATACTGTTTTCGCTGTCGGCAGCTCCGGCCGACAAACGTGAAATGATAGGCCGCCAGCTTGAAAGCCAGCGTGTGGCCATGGAGCATGCCGGAGCTTTTATGAATGCAGGATCGGATAATGGCGGCAATGCACGCTCCTACGTTCAGAATTTATATCGTTTTTTCAAGTTGTATTCGCGCAGGAACGAGTTTTTCGACCCGTTTGCACACAAATTTTTCATTTACGGCATAGAGGAGCTTGATGGTGCGTTAAAAACGCCCGATATATTGAAGCCTATAGCCGAACTGCTGTTCAAAATACAGGCCTGGGAAGACTTGCGCAAGTGTCTTGACACGATAGCGTCGGTCGAGGAACCGACGCCGGAAATATATCAAAAGCGCGGTTATTGCTGCGAACAGCTGGGGATGTATGCCGAGGCTGCGGATAATTATGGTTATGCCGATCTTATGGACGGCACATCTGCATGGACTTTAAAGCGTCTTGCAGCCACTTTGCGACGTTGCGGCCGTTCTGTTCAGGCTGTCGATGTGCTTCGGCGGCTTTGCCGCATGCAGCCTGATTCATCGTCTACTGCCATAAATCTGGCATATGCTCTTATTGAATCCGGCGATTACGTGGCTGCGTCCGTACAACTGCGCGAGGTGGAAGAACGTGGTGGAGCTGGACGCAAGCTTGACAGGGCTTTGGCATGGTGCGCTTTCATGTCCGGCGATATGGACACGGCCCGCGAACGCTACAGGAGCGTGCTTCACGATGCTCCCACCGCACAGGATTTTCTGAATGCCGGACATTTTGCCTGGGCTGAAGGCCGTATCGGTGATGCTGTAGTGCTATACCGCCGCAGCATGAATGCCGATGGATTGGATATATCCGGGGTAGAACAGGCGATTAGGGCCGACTTTTCGGCGCTTAGTTCGGCGGGTGTGAATATCGGGGATTTGCCTCTTATTCTTGATGCTGTCGTTTTAGATATTGTAGATTAGGCCGATGCCTATCGACAGCATATCAGAAAAAGGAACTGACTTGTTGAGGAATTTTTGCCGAACGTATAAATCGCAGGTGGAGATTTCGTAATAAAGAGAAAGTTCACGGCCGAGCCGTCGCTTTTCGGCAGGTATCAGTAGTGAGAACCGTTGGCCTATGCCTAAATGGAAACGTATGCGGCTTGAAAATCCATAGTAACCGTCAGGGTATCGGTCCGGCTCCGATGTCCAAAAGTCGCTGTGCAGGATTGAATTGACAAATAGTGTGGCATAAAGCGGTTTTACGGCAAAATGTCTTTTAACGGGTAGTGTCCATGGTGTATACACTTCTTTAAGTGTCAGGCTCCAATAGGTGTGCCAATAATGCTGTTTTGGAATCACACCCAGCATCACATGCGTCTCCCATCGGTTGCCGCACCCGTAGTCCCATCCTATGCCAAGAGCCACAGAGCCGGTGCTTCCGGCATATTGTATGGAACTCAGGTTCGGGATGAGTTTCATCCAGCGCTGCTCACGCTTTTTTAAATGCTGGATGTAGCGCTCGTTATATTCGGCCGAAGTACTGTCCGCAGTCGGAGTCTCTACAGCTTCAGATGTAAGAAATCCATTCAGGCATAGTATCAGCCCTACGATAACGCGGAGCGCATGCCTAAAACTCAATTGCATCATAAGTATAACCGTCTTTTGTGACTGTGAATACCATGAACATTCTCTTTGCAATATTAGGCGCCTGGTAATATAAAATTCCGTTTTCGAATATATCGGTGACGGCGAGGCTGTGGTTATGGCCGTTTATACAGAATGCTTTGTTTTTTATTCCGTCTGTCTCGTCGTCATTCTGCATCATTCCAGGAAAATTCTGTAAATAATAGCCGAACGGCTTTGCCACGTTGTTGTTGAACTGTTCATCGTAGGGGCGTGAGTGCATGGCTACAATTGTGTGCGTTATGCTGTCAGGCTTGTTGGCGTTAAGTTCCGCCACAAGTGCGGCGTCCGATTCTATAAATCCCAGATCCGGAACAGGCCGCGAATAATCATATTCGAGAGCTACTGTATTGAGACATATAAAATGGGTGTGCCCGATGTTGAAACTGAAATTGGGTTCTCCGTAAATATAGCGGAACGTGTCGTCGCCGTTGCCTACGCAGTCGTGGTTGCCTAAGACCATTATATAAGGTATGCCGGTGCACTCGAACAAATCTCTGCACCATAAGAACTCTTTTGGCAGGCCGAAGTCGGTCTGGTCGCCTCCGTGTACTATGAAGTCTATGTCGCCTCGGGAGCATATTCGGTCGAGGGCGTCGCGCAAGTCGTCATAAGAGCCTTGCGTATCGGTTAAGAATGCGAAACTAAAGCTCCCGTCGGCATCTGCTTTTGCTTGAATTTGAGGGATGTTGCGCTCATGAATGCCGACAGGTGCCGGCAAGCGGACAGAGTAGGGGTGTGATTCGAAGTTTTCGCATGCACACATCGTGAGGCATGCTCCGGCTATAAGAATTGGTTTATATAAAAAAGTCATGCTGCAAATTTAGTGTATTTGCAGCATGACTCGGTTTGTTGTTGAGGTTTAGAATAATAAATAGTCCTATTTAGCCAATGTTTTCAGCATTGCTTCTGTGTCTTCCGCGATTTGTTGTGGTGTAAGCCTGCATTCGTTCAGAAGGTCGGCAACCGAATAACGGTCACGGAATTCTTTCGGTAGTCCGTAGCATGCTACACGCATGGCCGACGTGCCATAGAACGCCGCCACTTTTTCTCCGAAGCCGCCTGCAAGGCAACCATCCTCTAACGTAATGACGAGTGAGTGGTTGCTTTCAAATTCTCGAAGCATTTCTTCATCAAGGCCGGAGATATAGCGCGGATTCACAAGTGTGGCTTCAATGCCTTTGGATGCAAGTAAATCTGCCGTGTCTTCACCAATGCTATGGAATGTGCCTGTCGCTATTATTGCAACTTTTGAACCTGGCCGCATTATTTCGAATTTGTTTATACGGCTGTAATCATGGTCGAAAGCACGTTTTTTAGACAACACACTGCCGCCGGGAACTCGTATGGCCACAGGGTGTTCACGCTGTTCCACCGCCCAGTCAAGCATGGCTAAATACTCTTCTTTGCATGTGGGGGCAAGTACAACCCATCCAGGGATATTGGCTACAAGAGGAATGTCGAACCATCCGAGATGCGTGGCGTCGTTCATGCCGAATACGGAGCCGAAGAAAATATTGAGTACCGCCGGGGTGCCGTTTATTGCCACGTCCTGTGACAGCTGGTCGTAGGAGCGTTGCAGGAATGAACTGACAACTCCGAATACCGGCCTTACTCCCCCTTTGGCCATGCCGCTTGCCATGCCTACGGCGTCCTGTTCGGCGATGCCTACATCTATGAATTGACTGCCGGCAAGGCTTCGTTCTTCAGGGCCGAAACCTATAGCGCCGGGAGTGCCGGCTGTAATGACAGCTACATCCGGACGTTGTTTCATCATTTCCAGCATGTGCTTGGTGAAGATTTCCGTGTAGCTTTCGTCAGAGGAAATATTCAGCGGGTTTCCGTTCGATTTGTCGAACGGGCCGCCATAGTGGAAACGCTCCATATGCGCTTCTGCCGGAGCGAAGCCTTTCCCTTTCTGCGTACGTATGTGCAGGACAACAGGATGGCCGCATCCCTTTACAGATTCGAATGTGTCTATGAGCGTGCGCAAATCATTGCCGTATGCTACATATTTGTAATCAAATCCCATGGATTTGAAGAAATTGCACTCAGCAGTTCCGTCGGTGGAGCGCAGGAGTTGCAGGTTGGCATATATACCTCCGCAGTTTGGCGCTATCGACATGTCGTTGTCGTTGATTATGGCAATGAAATTACTGTTGAGTGTGGCGGCATAGTCAAGTCCTTCGAAAGCCTCCCCGCCGCTCAGTGAACCGTCGCCGATTACGGCGATTATATTTTCACTTCCGCCTTTCATGTCTCTGGCTTTTGCAAGGCCGCTTGCGAGCGAGGCGGCTGTGGACGTGTGTCCGATACAGAAGAAGTCGTGTTCGCTTTCTTTCGGATTCGTGAAGCCGCTGACACAGCCGTATTCCGAAGGGTTTACGAATGCGCCTGCACGTCCGGTCAGTATCTTGTGGGTGTAGCTTTGGTGGGACACATCGAACACGATTTTATCGGATGGAGAATCAAACACATAGTGTAGAGCAACGGTCATCTCCACCATTCCGAGATTAGGGCCTATATGCCCTCCGCTTCGGCTTAATCTGTCAAGCAGCGCTTGGCGTATCTGTGTGCATAATTCTGACAATTGTTCTATGTCAAGGCCTTTGATGTCGGCCGGAGTTTTTATTTCTTTTAAGTTCATATATTTAAAATGTGAGTCGGTGATTGGTCGGGGCGGAATAGGGCATATGTCAGTTGGAGAGCTTTTGTCGCAGCCTATCTATAAAACTGTCGCCAACAGGCTTTAGATTGACCGAAACACGGTTGTCTTTTTTGTTCAGAAATATTATAGATGAATGCATCACTATCGCTACCCATTCTTCAAAAGGAACTATGGCGTGTATGCGGTGCATTGGCAGGCGGTGGAACGGCGATTTTTCGTCAATGCTGCCTATCACCAGCTCGGCCCTCATGTTGTCGTCTATGTCTACACTCACGTCATGATGAGGCGATGTAGCATCAAACAACAGAGGCATGTCGAGATAATCGAGGCTTTTCGGAACCTTGTTATATTTTTTGTATAATGCGTCAATTACCTGCTGAGTTATCATCTTGTTCTTAACTCTTTATTGGAAAAAATTGATTTGATGAATTTTATGCGGCGACAATAGACGCCTCGCTGCCTTAGGCAGTTTGAAATAATAACCCAAAATTATGTATTAAGTTTTGATTCATTGACACTTTTAAAAATATTTTACGATTGTAGCAATTCTGTAACAATGTCCTGGGTAAAACCGTGCATAAGCAGAGCTTATGTAAATTATAAAAAACGTTCAGCATTTCTCTATTTCAGGCCGAATGAGTAACTTTACAGCGTGGTTCTGTTGGCCATACACTCGTTAATAATGATTATGCAAACATTCCGATACAGAATTCAGTTTTTTCTGCTCTCATTTTTTATATGCGCAAATTGTGCGGCGGCGGCAGACAGCACGGCGTCCTTAAAGAAGTATATGCCGGAATTGCATGCCACACTCCGTTCACGTTATGAAATATCCACTGCCGATGGCGACGGTCGCTTTCAGGTGCGCAACGCCCGTGTAAATCTTAAAGGAAACATTGCAGATTTTCTTGGATATTATTTCCAGGCCGATTTCTGCGATCGTGGTTCGTTCAGAATGTTGGATGCATACGCTATTTTTAGTCCGTCAAAGCATGTCAGGATTATGGCAGGTCAAATGCGTGTGCCCCTTTCTGTAGACGCTTCACGCTCTGTGCACACTTATTGGTTCGCTAACCGCTCGTTGTCCAATCGCGACATGTGGTCGTCGCGCCGGGTAGGCCTGAAGGCACGTTATTCATTCGCATTGCTGAACGCGCCTGCTTTTGTGGAAGGAGGGATCTTCAATTCTGCATCCACGTCGTCGCACACAGGATGGAGCGATAGCTACACTTATGCGGTAATAGGCGCTGCCACATTCGGTTCGTGGACTCCCGAAATAGGTTTCCAGTCTAATGAAACAGGCAATACACGGGTGAACCTGTGGAACGCGTCGCTTACATGGAAATACGGCTTATGGGAGGCGGAAGGCGAGTTTTTGTATAAAATATACAGCTCTGATGCGGCTGCCTCCACTAAAGCTTTTAATATAATGGCCCGCCGCTTTTTCCCAATAAAATGTCCGTACGTCGACCGCGTATCACTTGATATGCGTTTCGACGGCACGAGCGACAACTGCGGTGGAGAGCGGGACGATGCCGGAGAGCTCCTTGTCACTCAGACATCGCGTATGAGACTCACAGCCGGCACTACTCTGGCATATCTGCGCGGTCCCGTGCAAGCGCATCTCCGTCTGAACTACGAACAGTATTTCCATGACAAATCACATGTATATTCCACATCTGATTCCAATAGGCTTTGTCTTGAGCTCATGCTGCATTTCTGATATGCGATTATTTGGCATATTGACTACCATTAAGTAACTTTGCATTTAGTAGATGACAAAAATTAAATTTATGCTGTTAAACACTTAATTTTCA